>VAPL010213817.1_pt1 | contig 59329 bp, 54 predicted proteins | sample 3395061 | NCBI WGS metagenome assembly VAPL01 (sample SAMN08290444, study PRJNA428436) | hydrothermal vent metagenome | isolation source: Deep-sea hydrothermal vent chimney 2 | place: Pacific Ocean: Juan De Fuca Ridge | depth 2182 m m | reverse complement strand
GGAATTGTAACTAAAGGTAATGTAAAGATTGCCATTTCTACCAATGGTAAATCTCCAACAATGGCTAAGAGGTTACGCCAGTTTTTTGAAGAAGTTCTCCCGGAAGACATTAATGAGTTAGTAGAGAATTTGAATAGTTATAGAAAAAAATTAAAAGATGATTTCTCTTCAAAAGTCAAAACATTGAACAACCTCACGAAAGGATTAATAAAATAGATAAAGCATATAATTACTATCAAAAAAGAGCTAGAAAAATTAGAATAAAGTTGAATTCTAAATCTTTAGTACTCTTTTTATTGTTTTATATCGAAAAATTCTCTTTTTTTGTACCATCAATAGTTCATTAATGTATTGAATGTTATCAAGAAAGGTTGAGGGATTAGACCCTGTGAGACCTTGGCAACCCTTTATTCGTAAAGAAGGTGCTACATTCTACCTTTGTTATGTCCCGATAGCTATCGGGATTATTTCAGTAACTTTTAGATTCAATCTAAAAGTTAAAAAGGATAGATAGCGATGAGTTTTTAAAGTCTCCTCTTATTTCTTGTTAGCATATATTTTTTGAATTTACATTTAAGTACAAATTGTACATTATTAGTTGTTTTTATGTTTGTCATTTCTGCGTCCGCGTGCCGCAGAAACTTTAGCGCAAGCGCAAGGGAATCCATAATAGAAATAATTTGACGTATAAGTTTTGACATTTGAACCCTAATGTAAAAATGAAATTTAAACTAATGAGCTTAATTAATGATAAGTAAGTATGAGTATTATTAAACAAGAATTAGAAAAACGAATATTGGTATTAGATGGTGCTATGGGTACTATGCTACAGCAATACAATTTTTCAGAAGAAGATTTTAGAGGTGAACGATTTAGAGATTTCCCCATATCCTTAAAAGGAAATAATGACTTGTTATCTATAACACAACCAAAAGCATTAAAAGAGATCCATGCAAAATATTTAGAAGTTGGTGCTGATATTATTGCGACCAATACATTTTCTGGTACAACCATTGCCATGGCAGATTATGAGTTAGAAGGTTTGGTATATGAAATGAATTTTGAGTCAGCTAAAATAGCAAAAGAAGTTGCAGACGAATTTACAGACAAAGAACCCCATAAACCAAGATTTGTAGCAGGTTCTATAGGACCAACTAATAGAACGGCAAGTATGTCGCCAGATGTAAATGATCCTGGTTTTAGAGCGGTAACTTTTGATGAATTACGGATAGCTTATAAATTACAAACAGAAGGGTTGATAGATGGTGGCGTAGATTTATTATTGGTAGAAACAGTATTTGATACCCTAAATGCAAAGGCTGCTTTATTTGCCATTGAACAGGTAAAAGAAGAAAAAAATGTAGATATTCCAATTATGTTAAGCGGTACGATAACAGATGCGAGTGGCAGAACCTTGTCAGGTCAAACAGCTGAAGCATTTTTAATCTCAACCTCACATATTCCCTTATTGTCTATCGGATTCAATTGTGCTTTAGGAGCCAATTTATTGCAACCACATTTAGAGGCAATTGCATCTAAAACGGATTTTGCAATTTCAGCACATCCAAATGCTGGTTTGCCAAATGCTTTTGGAGAATATGATGAAACACCGAAAGAAATGGCAATGCAAATAGAAGAGTATTTAAAAAAGAATTTAATAAATATTATTGGCGGATGTTGTGGTACAACTCCGGCACATATCAAAGCAATTGTTGAGGTGGCTGCAAAATATAAACCTCGTGAATTTGTCATTCCTGCGTAGGCAGGAATCTCATAATAAGAAACGAATGAATAACAAAGCGGAAAATAATGATAAGAACAAAGCCTCTCTCCTTCGGAGGAGTCCCGAGGCATCGGGAGGAGAGGGGAGGAAATATCTAAAATTATCAGGATTAGAACCACTGATTATTACTCCGGAAAGTAATTTCATTAATGTTGGAGAGCGCACCAATGTGGCGGGTTCTCGTAAGTTTTTACGTTTGATAAAAGAGGAGCAATTTGATGAAGCATTGGCTATTGCGCGCCATCAAGTAGATGGAGGTGCGCAGATTATAGATGTTAATATGGATGATGGTTTGATTGATGGAAAAGAATCAATGGTTCGCTTTTTAAATTTGATTGCTGCAGAACCGGATATTTGCCGTGTTCCTATAATGATTGATAGTTCTAAATGGGAAATTATAGAAGCAGGGCTACAAGTAGTGCAAGGAAAATGTGTTGTTAATTCTATATCCTTAAAAGAAGGAGAAGAAAGTTTTATCTATCAAGCAAAACAGATCAAACGTTATGGTGCTGCTGTAATTGTGATGGCATTTGATGAAGTTGGACAAGCCGATAATTATCAAAGACGTATCGAAATAGCTGAGCGTTCGTATCGTGTTTTGGTTGATAAAGTAGGCTTTCCATCAGAGGATATTATCTTTGATTTGAATATTTTTCCTGTAGCAACAGGCATGGAAGAACATCGCAAAAATGCTGTCGATTTTATTGAAGCAACACGTTGGGTACGCGAAAATTTACCAAATGTAAGCGTTAGTGGAGGAGTGAGTAATGTGTCTTTTTCGTTCAGAGGAAATGATACAGTTCGTGAAGCAATGCATTCTGTGTTTTTATATCATGCTATTCAAGCCGGGATGAATATAGGAATTGTGAATCCTGCTATGTTAGAGATCTACGATGATATACCAAAAGAGTTATTAGAACATGTGGAAGATGTTATTTTAGATAGGCGAGATGATGCTACAGAGCGCTTATTAGATTTAGCTGAAACGGTAAAAGGTTCTAAAAAAGAAAAAGTTATAGATGAATCTTGGCGAGAAAATTCATTACAAGACCGAATCACTCATGCATTAGTAAAAGGAATTGACACTTATATTATAGAAGATGCAGAAGAAGCGCGTATAAAAGCTTCAAAACCCATAGAAGTTATAGAAAGTAATCTAATGATAGGGATGAATGTAGTAGGAGATTTGTTTGGTGACGGTAAAATGTTCTTACCACAAGTGGTGAAATCTGCTCGTGTAATGAAAAAAGCAGTGGCTTATTTAAATCCTTTTATTGAGGAAGATAAAGGTGAAGAGCAAAAAACTTTAGGTCGTATTTTAATGGCTACAGTTAAGGGTGATGTACACGATATAGGTAAAAATATTGTAAGCGTAGTTTTGGGGTGTAATAATTATGAAATAGTTGATTTAGGTGTAATGGTACCACCGGAAAAAATTATTGAAACTGCAAAAAAAGAAAATGTAGATATCATTGGTTTAAGTGGGTTGATAACGCCGTCTTTAGACGAAATGGTGTATTTGGCGAAAGAAATGGAACGCCAAAATTTTAAAGTGCCACTATTAATTGGAGGCGCAACTACCTCAAAGGCACATACGGCGGTAAAGATAAATCCAGAATATAAAAATGCTGTAGTTCATGTAAATGACGCTTCAAGAGCAGTGACCGTCGTGAGTGATTTGCTGAATAAAGAAACCGGAAATGAATATGTTGTTAAACTCAAAAAAGACTATGATGAATTTCGTGAAAAATTTTTAAAGCGAGGTAAAACAAAAACGTATGTTACAATAGAGCAAGCAAGGAAAAATAAATTTTCAATTGATTGGAGAATTTCAAAAATAATCCAGCCAAAAGAAATGGGAATACAAGTATTGAAGCAGTTAAGCTTAAAAAAATTGGAACCATTTATTGATTGGAGCCCGTTTTTTAGAAGTTGGGATTTGCATGGTAAATTTCCTAATATTTTAACGGATGAACTTGTAGGTGAACAAGCCACACAATTATATGAAGATGCTAAATCGATGTTGAAAGAAATTATCGCAAACCAATCTTTAAAAGCAAAGGCAATTTTTGGTTTATTTGAAGCGAATACAATTAATGATGACGATATTTCTATTCAGAAAAAAGGAAAAGAAATTACTATTTTTAGAACATTACGACAACAATTAAAAAAACGAGATGAGGTTCCAAATATAGCCTTGGCAGATTTTATTGCTCCTAAAGAAACAGGCGAAACTGATTATATGGGCGCATTTTGCGTTTCAATTTTTGGTGCAGATGAGTTGGCAGGTAATTATAGAGCAAAAGAAGATGATTATAATGCAATTATGGTACAAGCTTTAGCAGATAGATTTGCCGAAGCATTTGCAGAATACTTACACAAACAAGTACGAACGAAACATTGGAGCTATGCTGTAGATGAGAATTTATCTAACGATGAATTGATTAAAGAAACATATAAAGGTATTCGCCCGGCACCGGGATATCCCGCTTGTCCAGATCATTTAGAAAAAGAAACCATTTGGGACTTGCTAAATATTGAAGAACAGATAGGTGTAAAGCTAACAGAAAGTTTGGCAATGTGGCCAGCAGCATCAGTGTCAGGTTATTATTTTGGAAATTCAGAAGCTAAATATTTTGGATTAGGTAAAATTACTGATGATCAGGTAACTGATTTTGCCAATAGAAAAGGAATTACAAAAGAGAAAGCTGATAAATGGTTACAACCGAATATAGCGGATTAAATATAGAATTGAGAAGTTAGAATTGAGTAATGAAAACAATTAAAGTCTTCATAAACACTCAATACTAATATCTCAATACTCAATACTAAAAATAGATTAATTAAAACACCCTAAGCTCCCTTTCCTTTGGAGAGGGAGGGGAGAGGCTTATGAAAATAACAGAACATATAAAAAAAGCAAACGGAAAAACATTATTTTCTTTTGAAATAATTCCGCCTAAAAAAGGCAAAAGAATTCAGGAATTATATAATAATATTGATCCTTTAATGGAATTTAATCCCCCTTTTATTGATGTAACAACTTCAAGAGAAGAATATATATATCTTGATAAAGGAGAAGGGCTTTTGGATAGAAAGATTACAAGAATGCGGCCAGGTACTGTAGGCATTTGTGCTGCAATAAAACATAAATACAATGTTGATACTGTGCCTCATGTATTGTGCGGAGGTTTTACAAAAGAAGAAACAGAATATTTATTGGTAGATTGTCATTATCTGGGTATTGATAATGTGATGGCTTTAAGAGGTGATGCTATGAAACACCAACAATATTTTGAAGCAGCTAAGGGAGGGCATATTTATGCTAAAGAATTGGTTTCTCAAATTCAGAATCTAAATTTTGGTAAATATTTGCATGATGTAATTGAGGCTGATGATAGAGCTGATTTCTGTATTGGGGTTGCCGGTTATCCTGAAAAGCATATAGAATCACCTTCATTACAAACTGATCTAAAACGACTAAAAGAAAAAGTAGATGCCGGTGCAGATTATGTGGTTACTCAAATGTTCTTTGATAATAAAAAATATTTTGACTTTGTTGATGCTGCTAAAAAAGCAGGTATCAATGTGCCTATAATTCCAGGAATAAAACCTGTAGCCGTAAAGCGACATCTTCAATTATTACCTCAAGTGTTTAAAATTGATTTACCGGAAGAATTAATTCTTGAAATAGAAAAATGTAAAAATAATAAACAGGTAAGACAGATAGGTGTTGAATGGAGCATACAACAATCTAAAGAATTATTGGCTGCCGGTGTGCCTGTATTACATTATTATTCAATGGGCAAATCAGATAATATCAAAGCAATTGCTACAGAATTATTTTAAAATAAGCCTTGGTTCTTTTTTCTAAAAGCAAAGCGGTTTAGTGTTAAGTTAAGCACACTTTAGCCGAACCAAGTCTTGTTCTTTTTGCCCCATACTTCTTTAAAAAACACTTGCGTAACTATGGCTATGCACATAATTTTTTGCATCGTCTGAGACAAAAATACTTGCGACTTATACGACACAGTACACTTAACTCTTTAATCTGACAGCAGTGTTTTTAAATATAAGCCGTTGTGCATTTTGAGTAAAATTCGTCTCCCGATAGCTATCGGGACGAGTGAATTTTAAGAATTGGAAATATGAAAAATTTGTATCGAGAATAGAATTTTACATTTTAATATAGTTCTCGATACTATCCGCCTCTGGCGGATCACTCGAACAGACACCCATCTTTATATAATTGTTTAAAATGCACAACGGGTAAGATTATAATAATAGTCTTGCTATTTTGTAATAGAAAATGAATAAAATAATTATTGTTATGATTAGAAAAATTTTTTGGAAGTCTATTTTAGAGCTTTTCTTTTTGATCCCCATATAATTTTTAGTTTCCTATTCTTTAATATTCAAGATGTTGTTACGCTTTTCTTGTAATTTTTCAATTCTTTCTTTATTGATTTTTGCCACTTTAAAAATAGCCTCTTCAATAAAAAAATGTTCACGTCCATTTAATGTGTTTCTTATATCTTGTGCAATAACCTTACCACCCCGAGGCATGGTATAGTTTTCTTCTTCACATATTTTTAATACATCAATAGTATACTTATAAGGAAGATACAGTTTTAATTTATTTCTTTCATTAGAGCTTATCAAAGGAATAGATTTATTTGTTTGTAGATGCTAGTTTGTTATATTTGTGTTACAATTACGGTACAAAATAACATAATTATCTATTAAAATCAAATAATTATCGACTATTTTTATGAACACTAAAGAAAAAATATTGCAATATCTTGATTTTAAGGAAATTAGCCAAGGTAAATTTTGTAGGAAGATTGGGGTGTCAAATGGGTTTTTAGCTAGTGGTAAACATATTGGTAGTGAAAAATTAAAAATAATCAGAGATAATTATGTTGATTTAAATATGGATTGGCTTATTTATGATGAAGGAGAGATGATCAGTAATGAAAATGTAATTAATGAAAAGGAACTGGTTTATGATAGATCATCAAATGACAGCATTAATATATCAAAAAAATTAACAACTGCTCTAAAAGAAAATAATCTAACTGAAACATTAGAAGTATTGATAAAAGAATATATATCACTTCAAAAAAAGCAAGATATTACACAAAGCACTTTAGCTGATTTGGCATTAGACTTTGATAAGTTAGAAGAAAAGGTGACGCTAATACAAATAAAAGTTAATGATTGACAATATTATTCATTAAAGTAAAGGTATTAGACTTTTATATTTTTACAAGAACAGATTCCTTTTCAAAAAGTAATGGTATTTTAATACGAGTATTATCCCAAGCTAAAACCATTTGTACAATATCATTACTGTCTTTAAAAGCAATAGAAAAAGATTCTAAAGTTTCAGCATTACTTACCGGAATTTTAATATTAGCTACATCATAAAGAGGATCATATTGAAAGGCGCCTAAAACATCAAGTTTAGAATTTAAGATAATTTCCCATTCCTTTTTACCTGGAATCGTCAATAATACATAGGTTCCGGCTACAACAGAAACATCTCCAAATTTCACATCTTTATAAAATTTAATTTCAGTTGCCTCATTAGCACCTGTTCTCCAAATTTTATTATAAGGCACCAAATTACCAAATACTTTTTCTCCATTTTTTTGAGGTCTTCCATATAGTACTTTGGCTAAAGGAGGTGTCGTTTTGCTCTCTCTACAATAAGAAATATCATGAGGTTCATCATCAATTTCATTGAAATTTTGAGCATAACTCTCTGTAGTTAATAAAAAAGTAAAAAACAGTAAGGTTATAACTGAAGGGTAGTATAATTTTTTCATAAAACTGCTATGTTTTTTCTTACAACGTAACACAATATGATTTTATTATATCATTAGTTTAAAGTTTATAATATTGTTATTAACAATTTAATATTTTTGTTTTCAATATTTAATTAAAAAGCAGTTTTAACTTTCATATTGTAATTGATTTTTTAATTCTATTAATTATTTAGAATAAAAATATTCATTTTTGCATCATAAAATTAATAATATAGATTATGTGTGGAATTGTTTGTGCTTTTGATCTAAAACAAAAAGTTGAAGTTTTAAGACCTCAACTGTTAGAAATGTCTAAAAAAATTCGTCATCGTGGTCCTGATTGGAGCGGAATTCACAGTGATGCCAACGCTATTTTAACACACGAGCGTTTAGCAATTGTTGACCCTACTTCGGGTAAACAGCCATTGTACAGTGAAGATAAAAAATTAATATTGGCCGCCAATGGTGAAATTTATAATCACAGAGAACTCCGTAAACAATTTGAAGGTACTTATAATTTTCAAACAAAGTCTGATTGTGAAGTGATTTTAGCGCTCTATCAAGAAAAAGGAATAGAATTTTTAGAAGACCTTAATGGAATTTTTGGCTTTGCCATTTACGATACAGAAGCTGATGCATATTTTGTTGCTAGAGATCATATGGGTATTATTCCGTTATATATGGGATGGGATCAACACGGAACTTTTTATGTAGCGTCAGAACTCAAAGCATTAGAAGGAGTTTGTACAAAAATAGAACTATTCCCTCCAGGACATTATTTATCAAGTAAAGATGGTGAATTGAAACAGTGGTATAGTAGAGATTGGATGGAATATGATGCTGTAAAAGACAATGATCCCGATAGCTATCGGGAAAGTATACAAGAAATAAAAGAAGCGTTGGAAGCTGCGGTACACAGGCAATTAATGTCTGATGTTCCTTATGGAGTGTTGCTTTCAGGAGGACTTGATTCATCAGTTACTTCGGCAATTGCAAAAAAATATGCGCAAAAACGTATAGAATCTGATGACAAATCAGAAGCCTGGTGGCCACAACTACATTCGTTTGCAGTTGGTTTAGATGGTTCTCCTGATTTGGCTGCAGCGCAGAAAGTAGCTGATCATATTGGTACCATTCATCATGAGATAAAATTTACTATTCAAGAAGGTTTAGACGCTATCAAAGATGTAATATACAATCTTGAAACCTATGATATTACAACTATTAGAGCATCAACACCCATGTATTTAATGGCAAGAGTTATTAAATCTATGGGGATTAAAATGGTATTGTCGGGTGAAGGAGCAGACGAAATTTTTGGAGGATATTTGTATTTTCATAAGGCGCCAAATGCAAAAGAGTTTCATGAAGAAACCGTTAGAAAATTAAGTAAACTGCACATGTATGATTGTTTGCGTGCCAACAAAAGTTTAGCAGCTTGGGGTATTGAAGGACGTGTGCCGTTTTTAGATAAAGAATTTATGGATGTTGCTATGCGTATCAACCCGCAAGATAAAATGATCAATGGAGAAAGAATGGAAAAATGGGTGTTACGCAAAGCTTTTGAAGAGATGATTCCTGAAAGTGTAGCTTGGCGACAAAAAGAACAATTTTCTGATGGCGTTGGTTATAGCTGGATTGATACTTTAAAAGAGGTTGTTGATCAAGAAGTTTCAGACGAACAATTAGCGAATGCTAAATATAAATTTCCAATTCAAACACCTACCTCTAAAGAAGAGTTTTATTATCGTTCAATATTTACTGACCATTTTCCGAGTGATGCAGCAGCATTGTGTGTGCCTCAAGAGGCATCTGTAGCTTGTAGTACTCAAATTGCATTAGAATGGGATGAGAGTTTTAAAAACATGAATGACCCTTCAGGTAGAGCGGTAGCGAATGTACATGATGAAGCATATTAGTGAAACTCTTCCAAAGCTGAAGCTTGTGAATTGAGAAATTTGATAAAAGACAGAGTTTCATAATTAGAGAAATTATTAGATGACTGAAACTCCGTTTTTTAACGGAGTTTTTATTTTTTTATAATATATTTGATATGTTAAAACAAATGTCTATGAAATTTAATATTAAATTAACCTTTTTTTTATTTTTACTATTAACTTCCGTAACTACATTAGTTGCTCAAAAAAAATTAAAAGGAAATAAAGTTGTTATCACAGAAAATAGAGATATTTCAGAGTTTAATAAAATTGAACTTAGAGATAATATTGATGTAATATTAACTCAGGGTAATGATCAGTCTGTTGTAGTTGAAACTGATGAGAATTTACAATTTGCAGTAATAACGGAAGTTAAGGATAGTACTTTGGTAGTATATCTATTCAAAAAAATAATTAAAAAGAAAGCCCTGAATATTTATATAAATATTGATGAATTTATTGATGAAATTACAACTAAAGGAAAAGCAGATGTCACTGGTGAAGGTCTTTTTAGTTTTAATAGTTTAACTATTAACGCAGAAGGTAATTCTAAAATTGTAATGGATATAAAATCTGAACAATTTATGTTAAAAAATAACGAAAGTGCAAATGTGAATCTTACAGTAAATACCGAAAATGCTACCATAAATACAAATAAGACCGGTAAGTCAAAGATTAACCTGATATCGAATACAACTGAGCTTTTTACATTAGGAAATTCTACTACCGAATTGTCAGGTAACTGTAAAGATGTATTTATTACTGCTGAAAATAAGAGCAATGTAAAAGCTAGTAAGTTTGAATGCGATGACGTAATTGTAAATGCTTCTGACGCCTCAGATGTTCGAGTTAATTCAAAAAACTCATTAACTATTTCTGCTATAAATTCATCTGAGATTTATATTTATAGTGATCCTACAATAACACTTGAAAAATTTACAGACAAAGCTATTATAAGGAAAAAATAAATATTTTTACATTACATTTGTTTTTTAATATCAATCAACCACTATTTGAATTTTAATGCGATAGCATATATTAGTACTTGCATTCTCAATTTTTTCTATTAAACTACCCAAAAGTAGAGCCATGGGTAAATTATATCTTCTTATCCGTTGAGGCGGAAAGAGAAGAGGGATTAAATTATTTACAAACAAATACAATATTTAAATGTATGAAGATTTTAATAGTTGAAGACGAAATAGAATTGCTAGAAACTATTGTTAGTTATCTGCAAAACGAAGATTTTATTTGTGAAAAGGCTTCCACTTTCTTTGAAGCTGAAGATAAAATTATCAGTTTTAATTATGATATAGTTATACTCGATATCACATTACCTGATGGTAGTGGAATAGATTTATTAAAATTTGTCAAGGAAAAATCGCCCAAAACAGGTGTGCTTATAGTATCGGCAAAAAATTCTTTAGATGATAAGCTAAAAGGTTTAGATTTAGGTGCAGATGATTATATTACCAAACCTTTCCATTTAGCAGAGCTCAACTCAAGAGTTAATTCATTAATTAGACGTCAAAAATTTGATGGTAATGATACGATTCAGTTTAACGAAATTGAAATAAACCCTGATTCTAAAGCGGTAACTATAAATGATAAACCTATAGAGTTGACAAAAAAAGAGTATAATTTATTACTCTATTTTGTCACTAATAAAGATAAAGTACTTACAAAAGAATCAATAGCTGAACATTTATGGGGTGATAATATTGAAATGGCTGATAGTTTTGATTTTATTTATACCCATATGGGAAATCTTAGAAAAAAAATGAAAAAATTAGGAGCACCTAATTATTTACAAACTATGTATGGTCTGGGTTATAAATTTACTGATAATTAAGACGATTTCTAAATGAAGTTAATTCAGAAAACAAGTAGAACCTATTTATTACTCTCAGCAATTATTTTTATACTATCTGGGGTAATGCTGTTTTTTGTATTGACTTCAGTAATGAATAATAGGCTAGATGAGAAACTCTTATATAATAAAGAGGTTATAGCTAAGAGAATAAAATATGATTACCCATTAACAATTTTTGAAACAGAAGAATTAACTGAAGCTGAAAACAGATTGTATCCTAATGATACTTTAATTTATAAGGATACACTTATTTTTCATGCTATTGAAGGTGTTGAAGGCGTTGAAGAATATGAAAAATACAGGCAATTAACTGCTTATGAAACTTTACAAGGTGAACGTCATAAAATCATTACAAGAAATTCTTTGGTAAGAAATCAAGATTTTGTTTCAATTATTACACTTTCTACTATCATTATTATTTTATTATTATTAACTGGGCTTTTAATATTAAACACTCAGATTGCTAAAAAGATATGGAAACCGTTTTATTTGAACCTAGACCGTTTGAAAAATTTTTCTATACAAGATCAAAATGCAATTGAGTTAGAACCTTCAAATATTGAAGAGTTTATTGAGTTGAATAATTCAATCAAAAATTTAACTCAAAAATTACAATCAGATTTTAATAACTTAAAAGAGTTTTCAGAAAATGCTTCACATGAGATGCAAACTCCGCTTGCTATTATGCAATCTAAAATAGAATTGTTATTGCAATCTACAGATTTAACAAAAGAACAATCTGAACAATTACAATCTATATATCAAGCAGGTCAACGTCTATCTAAATTAAATAAGACCTTATTACTGTTAGCAAAAGTTGAAAACCAACAGTTCAGTACTAAAGAAGAAATTTCTTTGAAAGAATTAATAGAGAAGCAATTAGAAAACTATGAAGATTTTATTGCAAATAAAAATTTAAAAGTGACTACTGAATTATCAGATGATAATATAACAACTAATACCGTATTGGCCTATACATTAATTTCTAATTTATTGAGTAATGCCATAAAACATAATATCCCAAATGGTACTATTGAGATTATTCACGTTCGTGATATTTTAATTTTTTCAAATACAGGGCTTCCTTTAGATCAAGATCCAGAAAATTTATTTAGTCGTTTTAAAAAGGCTAGTACTCTAAAGGACTCTCTAGGTTTAGGTTTGGCCATTGTTAAAAAAATATGTGAAGTGAATGGTTGGCAAGCCTCATATTCTTACCAAGATAATACCCACCAAATTTCAATTTTATTTAAAACTTAAGACTTTCTTTAGATTCAGTTTTTACATTTGAACCATACAAACAAATAATAATAAGTAAAAACAAAAAATCATGAGAAAATTAAGTATTTTATTAGCATTTGCAGTTTTAAGTTTAGTAAGTACAACAACTTTTGCACAAGAAACAAAAGAAGAAGTGAAAGAGATAGTACAAGATAAGGTTGAAATTCAAATAAGTGAATTACCGGAAGCAGTTACTAAAACATTAGGAGAGCAGTTTGCAGAATTTACTGCAGAAAAGGCGTATAAATCTGTATTAGATGAAAAAGAAGTTTACTATGTTAAATTAGTAAAAGATGGTGAGTATAATGTGGTTCTTATTGATGCTGAAGGTAATGTGGTCCAAAAAGAAGAAGAACCTAAACAATAAACTAAAATTTGAATTAATTGAGCAAATTGGGTTGATTGCTTTTAATTAGAAACAGCTTAGAGTTACTTAATTCTAAGCTGTTTCGTTTTTAAATAGATTTTTATTTAAAACTTAAGAATTTCTTTAGATTCTGTTTTTACATTTGGAATATACAAATCAAACAAAAACTAAGTAATAATATTAATGTCATGAAAAAACTAAAGTATTTTATTGGCGTTTGCAGTATTAAGTTTAGTAAGTACAATAGCTTTTGCACAAGAAACAAAAGAAGAAGTACAAGAAGTAACACAAGACAAAGTTGAAGTTCAAATTAATGAATTACCTGTGGTGGTTACTAAAGTGTTAGAAAAACAGTTTACAGGGTACGCTGTAGAAAAAGCATATAAAACTAAAACTATACAAAATGAAATAGAAGTTTATTATGTTAAGCTTTTGAATGGAGAAGAATATATTAAAGTCCTTATTGATGCTGAAGGTAATATAATTGAAAAGGAACAAAAAACAGAAAAATAAAACTGAATAATTGAGCAAATTGGGTTGATTGCTTTTAATTAGGAACAGCTTAAAATAACTACTTACTTTTAAGCTGTTCTATTTTTTAAATTTATAACCATTAATATCTCGATAATTATCGGGAAGCGCTAACACTCTAATATTTAATTGATCTCTTTTATAGAGAACTTGTTAATAACTTCCGTTATTAAACATCCGAAAAAACACGTTCAAACGAGCGTGTTTTTTTATATTTGTATGTTTTTAAAATACATAAAAAAGAACGGTAAAAATATGAGCGAAGAGGCAAAAAAACACGATTATTCAGCAGATAGTATTCAGGCATTAGAGGGGATGGAGCACGTCCGTAAACGACCTTCAATGTATATTGGTGATGTAGGTGTTAGAGGATTGCATCATTTGGTATATGAAGTAGTAGACAACTCTATTGATGAAGCGATGGCAGGTCATTGTGACGCTATAGATGTTATCATAAATGAAGACAATTCTTTATCAGTAAAGGATAATGGTCGTGGTATCCCTGTTGGGATGCACAAAAAAGAAGGTGTTTCAGCGTTAGAAGTGGTAATGACCAAGATAGGCGCCGGAGGTAAATTTGATAAAGATTCTTATAAAGTTTCCGGTGGTTTACACGGAGTGGGAGTTTCTGTTGTTAATGCGCTTTCGTCTCACTTAAAAGCTACAATATACCGTGATGGTAAAATTTGGGAACAAGAATATTCTCAAGGAAAAGCATTGTATCCTGTAAAAACGGTAGGTAATTCAGATGATAGAGGTACAATGATTACCTTTAAAGCTGATGATACTGTTTTTCAAACAGAAATAGATTTTAGTTACGAAACGCTTGCTACACGTATGCGTGAACTTTCGTTTTTAAATCAAAGAGTACAGATCTCTATTACTGATAAACGTACAAAAGACGATGAAGGTAATTTTATAAGAGAAGATTTTTATAGTGAAGATGGTTTAAAAGAGTTTGTTGCATATTTAGATGCAACTCGTGAGCAATTGACATCAGAAGTTATTTCAATGGAATCTGAAAAAAACGGAATTCCGGTTGAAGTAGCGATGGTTTATAATACTTCTTATACTGAAAATTTACATTCTTATGTAAATAATATTAATACACATGAAGGAGGAACACACCTTTCAGGATTTAGAAGAGGTTTAACACATACACTTAAGAAATATGCTGAAGGCTCAGGTTTATTAAAGAATTTAAAATTTGAAATTGCCGGAGATGATTTTCGTGAAGGTTTAACAGCAATTATTTCAGTAAAAGTTGCAGAGCCACAATTTGAAGGTCAGACCAAAACAAAATTAGGAAACCGAGAAGTCTCTTCTGCTGTGAGTCAAGCTGTTTCTGAAATGTTAACAGATTACTTAGAAGAACATCCTGATGATGCGAAAATTATTGTCCAAAAAGTAATTTTGGCTGCTCAGGCAAGACATGCTGCGAGCAAAGCGCGTGAAATGGTACAGCGAAAAACTGTAATGACCGGTGGTGGTTTACCGGGTAAATTATCAGATTGTGCTTGGACTGACCCTGAAAAATGTGAAATTTTCTTAGTCGAGGGCGACTCGGCAGGTGGTACAGCAAAACAAGGTAGAGAACGTAATTTTCAAGCCATCTTACCATTACGTGGTAAAATATTGAATGTCGAAAAAGCAATGCCCCATAAGGTTTTTGAAAATGAAGAGATCAAAAGTATGTTTACTGCTTTAGGTGTAACTATTGGTACTGAAGAAGATAGTAAAGCATTAAATATGGAAAAACTGCGTTACCATAAAATTGTAATTATGTGTGATGCCGATGTAGATGGTAGTCATATTGCAACACTAATTTTAACATTCTTCTTTAGATATATGAAAGAATTGATTGAAGAAGGTTATGTATATATCGCAGCTCCCCCTTTGTATTTAGTAAAAAAAGGAAAGAATAAAGAGTATGCTTGGAACGATGATGATCGTGATGCTTTAATTAAGAAATTTGATGGCGGAACAATTCAACGATATAAAGGTCTTGGTGAAATGAATGCTGAACAATTGTGGGATACCACTATGAATCCTGAATTCAGAACTATGCGTCAAGTAACTATTGATAATGGTACTGAAGCTGATAGAGTATTCTCTATGCTAATGGGAGATGAAGTTCCGCCAAGAAGAGAATTCATTGAAAAAAATGCGATTTACGCAAATATTGATATTTAGCCTCTCCCCAACCCTCTCCAAAGGAGAGGGAGTTTAAGACAAATTAATATGAATAAAATAATTTTATAAAATATAGAACAAATGAAAGTAACAGTTGTTGGAGCAGGAGCAGTAGGGGCAAGTTGTGCAGAATATATTGCCATTAAAGATTTTGCTTCTGAAGTAGTGGTTTTAGACATTAAAGAAGGGTATGCTGAAGGTAAGGCTATGGATTTAATGCAAACCGCTTCTTTAAATGGTTTTGACACAAAAATTGTAGGTACTACCGGAGATTATTCCAAAACTGCAAATAGTGATGTTTGTGTAATTACTTCGGGTATTCCACGTAAACCAGGGATGACTCGTGAAGAATTAATTGGTATTAATGCCGGTATTGTAAAATCAGTGTCGTCTAGTTTAATTGAACAATCTCCAAATACAATTATTATTGTAGTATCAAACCCAATGGATACAATGGCATATTTAGTGCATAAAACAACAAATTTACCTAGAAATAGAATTATAGGTATGGGTGGTGCATTAGATTCTGCTCGTTTTAAATATAGACTGGCAGAAGCTTTAGGTGCCCCAATTTCTGATGTTGATGGTATGGTAGTTGGTGGACATTCAGATAAAGGGATGATACCTTTAACGCGTATGGCTACAAGAAATAGTGTGCCGGTAACTGAATTTTTATCTGAAGAAAGGCTAGAAAAAGTAGCTGCTGATACTAAAGTTGGTGGTGCTACATTGACAGGTTTATTAGGTACTTCTGCATGGTATGCGCCTGGTGCAGCAGTTTCTGGAATGGTACAGGCTATTGCTTGCGATTCTCAAAAAATGTTTCCGGTTTCTACTTTATTAGAAGGAGAATATGATTTGACTGATATTTCAATAGGTGTACCAGTAATTTTAGGTAGAAACGGTATTGAAAAAATTGTTGAGATTGATCTTACAAATGCTGAAAAAGCTAAAATGCAAGAAAGTGCCGAAGCGGTTAAAAAAACAAATGGTTTGTTAGAATTATAAAATAGTATTGAGTATTCAATATATCTATAAAAGCCATCTGCTTCAGGTAGATGGCTTTTTTATAATATCTAGTATCTTCTTAAAATACATACATTGTCTTTAATTCTAAACATAGAAACTGCTACCAAGAACTGTTCTGTAAGTCTTGCAGATAGTGGAAAGTTGCTAGCTGTAAAAGAATTAAATGATGGAAATTATTCACATAGCGAAAATTTGCATGTTTTTATTGAAGAAGTTTTAAAATCAGCTAATAGATCAATTGCTGAAATTGATGCAATAGCCGTTAGTAAAGGTCCTGGTTCATATACAGGTTTACGAATAGGTGTTTCTGCAGCAAAAGGATTGTGTTTTTCATTAGATAAACCATTGATATCTATATCAACATTAACATCTTTAACTAATGCTATAAGTGTTGAAAATGATGCAGTTATTGTTCCACTTTTAGATGCTCGAAGAATGGAAGTGTATAGTGCAATTTTTGACAATCAATATAATCAAATAAGAGAAGTTAGATCTGAAATTATTGATCCAAATTCTTTTTCAGAGTTTTTAAATAAAGGGAAAGTTTATTTTTTAGGAGATGGGGCTGATAAATGTAAAGATATAATCAAGCATAAAAATGCTATTTTTTTGGATGATTATTTTCCATCAGCAAAGCAAATGGTAAAATTATCTTATGTTAAGTATAAAAAAAACGACATCGAAGATGTCGCTTATTTTGAACCTTTTTATTTAAAAGATTTTTTGATTACAAAACCTAAGGCTTAACCTTCCTTTTGAATTTCAACAGCATGAGGATAAGGTATTTCAATACCAGCTTTATCTAGTGCTATTTTAACATTTTCTGTAGTCTCAAAATATACATCCCAATAATTGGCAGGAGTACACCAAGGTCTTACAGCAAAATTAACAGAACTATCAGCCAATTCAGAAACATTAACTGTAGGAGCAGGGTCATTTAAAACCTTTTCATTAGAGGTTAAGACGTTCATTAAAACTTCTTTAGTTTGTTTAATATCGGCATCATAAGATACGCCAAAGGTTAGGTCAATTCTTAATTTACCTTCAGAAGTATAATTAATAATATTTCCATTAGATAATGGACCATTAGGTATGATAATTTCTTTGTTATCTGGTGTAGTTAATTTTGTTGTAAAAATTTCAATTTCTTTAACGACTCCCAACTCCCCCTGGGCTTCAATTAGATCTCCTATTTTTATAGGTTTAAAAATCATTAACAATACACCACCGGCAAAATTAGCTAAAGAGCCTTGTAATGCCAAACCAACAGCCAAGCCTGCTGCAGCTAAAATAGCAGCAAATGAAGTAGTTTCTATACCTAATTGAGATAAAATTACAAGAATCAACAATATTTTAAGAATCCAACCTACGAAATTGAGTAAGAATTTTTGTAAACTCGCATCATAGCCACTTTTGGTCATTACCGAACCAGTAACTTTTAATAATTTTTTAATGATCCAAGAACCAATAATCCATATAATAATTGCTCCTATTACTTGAATCCCGTAAGTTGAAATAAATTCTATTCCGTTATCCATTAATTTTTGAATGTCCACAGTTTAAGTTTTTAGCGTTTTAAAATTTATATAAAGTTAGTATCAATGCAATAATTGCCGGTACTGATTGTATATAGAATAATCTTATTTTTTTTGTGGAATAAGCTCCATATATTCCTGCAATAATAACACATGCTAAAAAGAAAATAGCTATTTCAGTATTTTTTGAGATAATTGACCAAATCAATCCTGCTGCTAAAAAACCATTATATAAGCCTTGATTTGCAGCTAATACTTTAGAATTTTCAGCATACTCTTTGGTTAATCCAAAAGTTTTTAAACCCTTAGGTTTTGTCCAATAAAACATTTCTAATACTAAAAAATAGAGATGTAAAAATGCTACTAGTGCGACCAAAAATAATTGTACATACTTCATATTATATAAGTTTAGTTAGTTAACAATTTTATATTAATTTGCTTTAACGCTTTTTCAGTTTCATTAACCGGTAATTTACAGGCACCATCTATACATACATAAATTGTTGTTTCATTTTCATTGAATTTATATTCCAGTAAAGGTAAACTACTTTCTTTAATACTACCAACAATTAATTTATTGGGAATATAGTTTTTATTAAATTCTTTCAATTTTTGTTTAGCATCTTTACCAACAATTGCCACTTCATAAAAATCGCCTAACAAGTTGGTGTATAATAGTGACCAGTTAGAAGCACCTGCACCATAAGCTAAAGCCTTCTCTTTTACATTATGAAGCATTTGTTTTGCTGTATTGGTATATTTTTTGTTTGCATAATAATGCCCTAATTTAAACAAATTATTAGCCATAATCGAGTTTGAAGAAGGAATTACATTGTCATCAGTATCAATTTTTCTAGTAATTAAACCTTTATCTTCATCAGATGTAAAGAAAAACATACTGCTTTCATCATCAAAAAAATGATCAAAACAGTAATTTGTTAATTGTTTAGCATTTTGTAACCATTGTTCATCTAAGGTAACTTCATATAAACTTATAAAAGCATCAACTACAGTTGCATAATCTTCTAAATAGGCATTAATAGTACTTCTATCATTTTTAAAATTTCTGTACAAACCACCATCTTCTTTATGTTGAACGGTTGCGATAAAATTGGCATTTTTTAAGGCTTTTTCTAAAAAATGTTCATCATTAAATACACGATAAGCATCAATATATCCTTTTAACATTAATGCATTCCATGACGTTAATGTTTTATCGTCTAAACGTGGTCTACTTTTTTCAGCCCTTGCAGTTAATAAAATCTTTTGCCATTGGCTTATTTTTTGAGTCAATTCATTTACTGAAATTTTATGCTTTTTTGCAATTTCTTTATCAGATTTAGTTCTATGTAAATTGTAAGTATCGTGTTCCCACTTCCAATCATTAGTAATATTATAGTAATCAGAAAGTAGTTCAAAATCATCTTTGATTAACTGTTGTAATACCTCTTTTTTCCATACATAAAAAGCACCCTCTTCTAATTCACCTTCTTCATTGTCACTATCAGCGTCAAGCGAAGAATAAAAAGCATCATTATCATTCATTAATTCACGTTCAACAAATTCGGTTGTACGATATACAATATCTTTATATAATGGATTTTGTGTTACTAAATAGGCATTGGCATATAAACTTACCATTTGTCCGTTATCATATAACATCTTTTCAAAATGAGGAATATGCCATTTTGCATCAACTGAATAACGTGCAAAACCACCACCAACTTGGTCAAAAATACCACCATAGGCCATTTTAGTAAGCGAGGTATTTACATAATCGAGAATATTGTCGTTATCAGTTTGTATAGCATATCGTAATAGAAATTGATAATTATTAGGAATCGGAAATTTAGGAGCACCGTTTCTGCCACCCATTTTAGTATCCATATGCTTTTCCCAATTAGAGACCATTTGATCTAATTCAGTAATAGTAAAACTACTTTCAGCAGTATTTACGGCAATCAAATCAGATTGTTTAACACCTTCAGTCAATTTTGAAGCATATTCTTCTGCTTTTGCAGGATCTTCTTTATATAATTTTGCTATTTGTTCTAATGCATTTATCCAATTATCTTTCGGAAAATATGTGCCTCCCCAAAGAGGTCTTCCATCTGGTAAAGCAATGCAATTCAATGGCCAACCGCCGCGCCCCGTCATTAATTGAACAGCATTCATATAGACTTGATCAACATCAGGTTTTTCTTCTCTGTCAACTTTTATATTGATAAAATGTTGATTCATAATTTTAGCGACAGTAATATCTTCAAAGTTTTCATGTTCCATAACATGACACCAATGACAGGCTGCATAGCCAACAGAAATCAACATTAATTTGTTTTCTTTTTTAGCCAGTGCTAAGGTCTCATCATTCCATGCATACCAATTAATAGGGTTATGGGCATGCTGCAGTAAGTAAGGACTAGTTTCATTAATTAGAGCATTTGTATATTTATGATCAGTCATCTTTTTCTTATTTTGACTATTACAATTTGTCAATAATAATGATGCAATAAAAAGTAATAAAATTCTACTCAGCATTTATATTTTTTCTCAAAGATACATATTAGAATTATTGAATAAAAAAGCGTTTTGGAAATTTCCAAAACGCTCTATGGTTATTGTGATATGAGATAAACTATTTTACTTCAAAAGTAATTTTGACGTTTACACGGAATTCTTCAATATCATCACCATTTACAACAGCACTTTGAGATTGTACAAATACTGATTTGATATGTTTTACACTTTTTGAAGCATGTTTTACCGCTTTTTTAGTAGCGTCTTCCCAGCTACTGCTAGAATTAGCCATTACTTCAATAACTTTCATTACTGCCATAACTATATTGTTTTAAGATTAATAATTCTGTTAAACGTAAAGGTAAGAAATAAAGTTGGAAGTTTATAGATTGAAGACTGTAACTGTTAGGGTAAACTCATCTTTTTTGCCACTGATACACTAATTAAACTTTTAAAGTATATAATTATCATTTCACTAATGGAAAAACCAACGGATTTTCAGAAATTCGTATGATTTCATTAAAGTACTGAAGAAATCTGTGTCCCGAGGCTTCGGGAGTGGCTATTTGCCCTGTATAAACTGCCAACTGAATACTGTGGACTGAAAACTAAGTTATCCATTAATCGCTACAACTTCTTCTATTTTATTAGGTAATAATTGTTTGAGTGTTGCTTCAATTCCGTTTTTTAAAGTTATTGTTGAAGAAGGACAGCCGCTACAAGCACCTTGTAAAATTACATTGACCGTTTTACTTTCAGTATTATAAGATTGGAACATAATATTACCACCATCTGAAGTTACAGCCGGTTTGATATATTCATCAAGAATAGCAATAATTTCTTTAGAAATATCATCTAAATTTTCAATCTGAATAGGTCCGTGCGCTACTATTTCTTGTTGAGGCGGACTGTAATTCTCATCTACTACAAGTTTACCTTCTTCTATATATTTTTTTAGGAAATCTCGTAACTCATTGGTAATTTCAAACCAATCAATTGTTTCTATTTTTGTAATTGAAACATAGTTTTCAGAAATAAAAAGCTCCTTTACAAAAGGAAAACTAAATAATGCAACAGCTAGGGGAACTCCTTCAGTTTGTTTAGTAGAGAGAACTTCAATATTTTGAGATGTTAATAGTTTGTTGGTGACAAACTTCATTACATTTGGGTTTGGCGTATTTTCTGCATAAATTTGAACAGGCATTTTTTTAATAACCTCTTCATTATTAAAAATAGATCCATTTTTATTGAGGTAATTTTCAATTATTTGTAGTAATTCATCTTGAACATCTTTCCATCCAATAATATTATAGCGTTCAATAGCTATAAAGTTTGCAGTGACAAATACTTTTTTTACAAAAGGTAAATGAAATAATTGTTGTACTAAATTTGAGTTAATAGCATCTTCTATTGTATTGTATTCAAAACTACCATTAGTTAAAATTGAATTTGCTACAAATTTTATTATAGTAGAATTATTGGTATTCTCAATGTTAAATTTAAACATTATTGGTTTTAATTTTAGCCAAAAGTAATATAATTATATATATTTGACGCCCCTAATCTATAATTGCTTATGATAAAATATTACTTTGTTTTTACTTTTTTACTGTTTACCATGAACCTCTCTTTCGGACAGAAAGAAGCTTCACATTGGTTTTTTGGTGAAAATGCTGGTTTAGATTTTAGTACAGGAAGCCCTGTTGCAGATACGAATGGCTCATTAAATACGCTTGAAGGTTGTACTACTATTTCAGATGTTGCGGGTAATCTGCTGTTTTATACTGACGGAACTACTGTATGGAATCAAAATCATGTAGTTATGCCTACCGGTAATGGTTTGTTTGGAGACCCCTCTAGTTCTCAATCTGCTATAATTGTACCTAAACCTGATGATAATAATATCTATTATATTTTTACAGTAGATTGGTCTGGAGGGAGTAAAGGATTAAATTATTATACCGTAGATATGGCGCTAGATGGAGGTCTGGGAGATGTAATAGGTGTTAATAATGTACCAAACCCAACACTACTTTTAACCTCACCTATTAGTGAAAAAATTACGGCTGTCAAAGTCTTTAATGAAGAAGCTTTTTGGGTGATTTCGTACCAAAATGGTCGATTTTTTGTATTTAAAGTTGACAATAATGGTGTTGATCAAACACCTATAACTGGTAATGAAGGATTTTCGGGTTCGGGTGATGCTAGAGGTTATTTGAAAACGTCACCAGATGGCACCAAATTGGTTTCTGCAAACATGACTACAGGTCTTTTTCTTTATGATTTTGATGATGTTACTGGGACAGTTTCTAATGAAAGACAATTAAATGTTTTAGGAGAATTTGCGTATGGAGTTGAGTTCTCTCCATTAAGTAAAAAACTGTATGTTTCAACAGGTAATTTTGGAAACGGATCGTTTATAGAAAAACTTTTTCAATTTACGGTAGATATTCCGGTACCAACTAGTGAGAATTTAGACGCAACAAGAGTTGAATTACATTCTTATACAAATACCAGAGCAGCTTTACAGATTGGGTTGGATGGTAAAATTTATAGAGCCATTGATGGTACAAACTCTTTAGGAGTAATTAATAATCCTGATGGAGATGGGTTAGCAGCTGATTATCAGCATGGTGTAATTAGTTTAGGAGGACAGAATTCTACACAAGGATTACCGCCATTTATACAATCATTTTTTGCAGCGTTGATCCAAATAGAGAATCAATGTTTAGGAGATATTTCAATTTTTACAATTGAATCTAATGAAGATATTTTGTCAATTATTTGGGACTTTGGTGACGGTTCTGCTACATCTACATTGCTAAGTCCAACACATACTTATGCTTTAGCGGGAGATTATACACTTACTGTTCAAGTAACAACAGCAGATGAAACTAAGACTATAACTCAAAATACTACAATTTTTGCCTTGCCAAATATTACTACACCGATAACTTTACAGCAATGTGATGATGATACCGATGGAATTTCAGATTTTAATTTAAGAGAAATAGAAGGTCAATTAACTAATGATGACCCTATACCAATATTTACATATCACCTTACATTAGCAGATGCAGACATCAATACAGGTTTGATAACAAACCTGTCAGCCTTTTCAAATACAACAGCTTCGCAAGTATTTGTACGTGTTGAAAATCAATTCGGATGTTACGATGTTGCTACTGTAAATTTACAGGTATCAACAACAGCGATTCCGGTAGGTTTTATGTTAAATATTAACGAATGTGATAATGATTTGATAGATGGTGATGATAATAATGGTATCACAACATTTGATTTTAGTAGTGCCACTAATGCTATCTTAAACCTTTTTCCGGCAAATCAAAATTTAACAGTTAGCTATTATGAAAATACAGAAGATGCTTTAGCTGAAGAAAATGCACTTGACCCTACTAATTATAGAAATGAAAACTCTCCTTTTACTCAACAAATTGTAGTTAGGGTTGACAATCAAGATAACAATGCTTGCTTAGGTTTAGGCTTTCATATAACTCTTAATGTAACTCCATTACCGGAATTTGATGTTGTAGATGAACGAATTTTATGTTTAAATCAATTGCCCGAACCCATAACAATAATGGTAGAAAATCCACAAGGTAATTATACCTATGAATGGCGAGATCAAGGAGGTGTTTTGTTAAGTCCAAGTTCTACAACATCATTATTTGAAGTCACATCAGCAGGTGATTATTTTGTAACAGCTACTAGTGTTGCCAATTGTGAAACTACTAAAAAGATTACTGTTATTGCTTCTAATATAGCAACGATAGTAAGTATAGATGTAGTAGATATTTCTGTGAATAATACGATTACTGTTAATGTAACAGGAGAAGGAGATTATGAGTTTGCCTTAGATGATATAGATGGTGTATACCAAGACTCAAATCTATTTGAAAATGTTATAGGCGGAATTCATACAGTATATGTAAGAGATAAAAATGCGTGTGGAATCATATCTGAAGAAGTATCTGTTATAAGTTTTCCAAAATTTTTCACACCTAATGGAGACGGATTTAATGATACATGGCAAGTGTCAGGAATAGGTTTTCAACCAACATCAAAGATTTATATATTTGATAGGTTTGGTAAAGTTATAGCAAAAATAGACCCTAGCAGTGAGGGATGGGATGGTAGTTATAGAGGTAATCAAATGCAATCATCAGATTATTGGTTTAAGGTAGAACTAGAAGATGGAAGATTGCTTAAAGGGCACTTTAGTTTAATTAGAAGGTAGTATATAGAATGAGAGTTTTTAAAATAGGTTTTGTAATTCTAGTTTTTTTATTAGGGCTGAATGTAGTCAGAGCACAAGGTACATTGCCTATATATTCAGATTATTTGTCTGATAATATTTATTTAGTACATCCTTCGGCAGCAGGAATTGGTAACAATGCTAAATTACGATTGACACATCGCCAACAATGGTCTGGTAATGATGATGCACCTTCATTACAGACAATAAGTTTTAATAATAGATTAGGAAAGAGTGCTGCGATAGGTGGTATTATTTTTAATGATAAAAACGGATTTCATTCACAGCTAGGTGTCCAAGGAACCTATGCATATCACTTAAATTTTGGTAGAGATGAAGCATTAAATCAAGTGTCATTTGGTTTGTCAGCTACCTTTGTACAGAATAGTGTAGATCAACGTAGTTTTATAATTCCAGACCCTATAATTTCGCAAGTTGTAGAATCTGATAGTTATATTAATGCTGATTTAAGTTTTGCATATCACAACCTTGATGGATTTATTTATTTGACCGCCAAAAATTTATTGTTAAACACCCAAGATGCTGAAAATAAAACCTTTCGAAATATTAATTTAAGACGATATTTATTAAATGCAGGTTACTTTTTTGGATGGGGAAAAACAATTCAGATAGAACCATCAGTAATGATGCAATATATTGAAAGGAGTCAAGAAACATTAATTGATGTTAATGCCAAAGTTTATAAAATGTTAGGGACTGATAAAAGGCTTTGGTTAGGCGCATCATACAGAAGCAGTTTAGATAATAATGAAATTGAAGAATTAAGCCAGATAACACCGACTGTGGGTCTTGAATATGATAAATATTTAATATCTTATACTTACACTCAGCAATTGGGTGATATTACTTTTCAAAACGGAGGTTATCATCAATTTACTTTAGGTATAAACTTGTTTCAAAAAAGACCAAAGGATAGAGGTTATGTGCCTAATTATAATCCTTTCTTATATAAAAAGAATAATTAATTGTTTAATCTTTTAAGCTTATTGCTTAAAAGCTCTTTCACTATAAAACCCTCAATAGAAACTGAATATATATGTTCATTATCTAAGTTGTTGAACTTATTATTTTTGTCAGAATCTTCAATGGTTTTAAAATATATTTTTTTAGTTTCCGATATATATTTCCAACCTTTTAAATGTTCATTTGAGTTAGATATTTTTTTAAATAATTTTCCATTATCAGTACTCATATATAAACTTGTATAAATTAATTCATTGTCATTTTTAGAAAATTTATCAATTATTTGATAGATGATAATTTTTTCAGCTTCTCTTTTTGTGTTATACAATTGTTCATAAGAGATGATTTTGATTTTATTATTTGTCAACGAATGCGTTTTATCTGTATGTATATTTTGAAAAATGATATTATTAAGATTGTTTTCATAGCCAGATCTCCATTTGTATGATATTTTAGAATTATGCTTTGAATTTACCAATTCATGAACTGGATAAATAATATAATCTGAACTGTCTAATTTTATTGGTAGATCAGCTGTTAATTTAAAAGAACCATCATTTTTAGTTTCATTTTCTTTAAGAGTATTTATAATTACTCCATGATTTGATTTTTCTGAATGATTTCGATTACAAGATGTTAGCAGTATTGTGAAGAATACTGCTAACATGAGTAGGTGAGTTGTTGTTTTACCACACATAGTTTTTAGTTTTAGCTTGTTTTTTGATGGCATTGATCATTGCTTTATCAATACTTTTTGTGTTATCACCTTTTCTTTTTTCAGCTACAAATACATTCCTTTTAGTATTTAAACCATTGATCTTTTGCTGAATTTCTTTACGTTTTTTACGTTGCTGTGCTACATACTTTTTAAGTTCTTCTGATGATTTACCTTGTAAATGTTTAGGTAAACTCTTTTTATTGATTTTACTATAGCTAAAGCCTTTGTCTTTTTCAGCATCTACCAGATCCCATGTAGCATTTTTATATATCCTTGAACTTTTACTAACCGCTCTTTTTACAACCACAACTTCATCTAGTTCAGCAGCATTTGAATCTTGAGTAGCTTGTAATTCCATTTTTCTTCTTCCTTGAGCTCCATAATAAATATAAGTACCATTCAATTTTTTATTTAATTGAATGATGATGTCATCATAAGGAGAAGCTATATGAACAATAGTTTCGTTATGATCAATTACCATATAATCGCCATGAGTTAATCTGGCACCATCTTGCCATTTACCATAGACTCCATTTTGATAGTTTCCACAAAAAATAGTATTTACTGTTACATCTTGTTCATTGGCTTGAGCAGCAGCATCTTTATAATCAATCTTACCTTGCGTAAAAGGCTCATTACCGGCAATAAAAATAAGTTTTAAATCATTTTTGTTTTTACCCCAATCTAATTGTTTTAATGAAGTTTGAATAACCTCACCACAAAATTCATTACCACCATTGGTGTTGAGTGAAAAGAGTTTTTCTGAAATTTCATCCAGATCAGAACTAAATCCGATTACTTGACGGATATAACCTTCATTTGAAGATAAGTTGTCATTGCCATATTCATAAAGTGCAATTTGTAAATCAGGATGTTCGTTTTCGCATTTGGCGTAGGAAAGTTCATTTACAATTTCCCACAATTGTGTTTTAGCTTGATTTATCAAACCATCCATAGAATTACTGGTATCTAATAATAAAGCAACTTTAATGGTGTTCTTTTTTATAGGATCATTATTATTAGCTGATACTATAAAGGTATTCAAGGCTAGGGTTAAGATGAGAATTTTACTTAGATTGTTCATAATATTTATTTTAAATTTAGGGTAAAAGTAAAAGGTAAAAAGAGCGAATAAAACTGTAAATGAGCCTTTAGGTACTTTCAATGAGTGAAATGTCCTTTTCAACCAGTAAGCAGGAATATTCATATTCTTTTTAAGGTAAAAAAGGATGTTTTTGGAGAATGGTCATTTTATAATATGAATTATAGGTTGTAGTTTTACCTAATTTTAAAACTGAAATGCAAAGAAAAATTAACATATTTATTTTCCTTTTTTGGATAGCCATTACTGGGATTAGTGCTCAGATTTCTAATGAGATGCAAATTCCAAGTAAAATTTATTCTGATAGAATAACCGATCAAGATGGAAATCCTTTAAGTGGAATTCAAGTACGTGTAAGAGGAAAAGCTATTTATACTATGACTGACTCAAATGGCGAGTTTTCGATAAATGCTAAAAATGGAGATATAATTATTTTGAGTAAAAATGGTAGAAGAATAAATTCTTATAGGTTGAACGGGAGTATTTATTATGAAGTTGAAGATGAATCAGATCAAGTTGCATCACAAAAGAATGAGAAAAAAGGTATGCGATCAATTTCAAAAAGGGATTGGAAAGATAACTCAGGACAATTTAAAACAGCGCTAGATTCTGCTATTTATTTTATGAATTTAAATTCTATTCAGAGTGTTGATTTTGTAGCAAATGCATTAAAATTTGCAAATAATAATACTGAAATTTCACAATCTTATGTTGTATTGGGCGATGTATATATGAATTTAAAACAATACGATTTAGCAGTAAGTAATTATAAGATTGCAGTTGATAACTCAAAAAACAGCAATTATGAGTTAAAATTGGCAAAAGCTTTTTTACTCAATAATGAATATCAAAAAAGTGAAGATAAATATAACACTTTATTAAAAAAACGAGGATTAACCACTATTCAAAAAGTTGAGGTTTATGAAGGCTTGGGCGATGTTTATACAAGATTAAATCAACATAAAAAAGCATTAAATCAATATAAAACTGCACTAACACTTAATAAAAGGACTTCAAATATTAATAAACCTCTAAATTTAAATGCTAAGATTTCAAGTGCATTTGAAGCTATTGGTGAAACTGATAAGGCGGAAGGTTATTTGTTAAGTTCTCAAAGTGCCGATATAAAACAAAGCCCTCAAAAAGCAGTAATTGAAAGTCAACGTGCAGCAGACTTTTATAGTAGAAATAAGAATGTTGCTAAAGAGGTGCAACTTCGTAAAGAAACGCTAAAAAATTTAGAAAATACCGGTATAGAAGAAATGGTAGTTGAAGATGAGGGGGTTATTTTAACCAAACCAAAAGCAAAATTAGATTTGGGTAATGCTTATTTAAAGCAGAAGAATTATAGGGAAGCAATTCCTATATTAGAAGAGAGTGCAGCTGAAGCCGAAATTACAGACGATATTGAAACTCAAAAAAATGCTGTTCAAAAACTTTCTGAAGCCTATGTATTTTTAGGAAATGATGATAAAGCATTGAGCAATTATAAAAAATATGTTGTTTTAGTAGATGCTATTTACAAACAAAAAGAAAATGAAATTAATGAAGCGGTAAGTTTAAGTAAAGATCTGTCAACAAAACAAAACAGGATTACCAGTTTAGAAAAAGATAGAGAACTTTCTGAAAGTAAATTGCAATTATATAAAACAGAAAATCAGTTGACGGTTGAAAATGATAAACGTCAAAAAACAATTATTTATGCCTTACTTGCTGGACTAATATTGTTGTTGCTATCTCTTTTCTGGATGTTACGTAGTAATAAACAACGAAGACTGGCAAATAACTTATTATCATTAAAATCATTAAGAACTCAGATGAATCCGCATTTTATTTTCAATGCATTGAATTCTGTGAATAGTTTTATAGCACAGAATGATGAACGTACCGCGAATAGATATTTGACCGACTTTTCTACATTGATGCGTAGTGTATTAGAAAATTCAGAGGAAGATTTTATTCCTTTAGAAAAAGAGGTTGAGTTATTAGATCTATATTTAAAATTAGAGCATTCACGATTCAAAGATAAGTTTGATTATGAATTTTTAGTTGATGATACAATTGAATTGAACTTGTTTCAAATTCCGCCTATGTTACTGCAGCCTTATGTTGAAAATGCAGTATGGCATGGCTTACGTTATAAAAAAGAAAAAGGATTTTTAAAAGTACAATTACTTAAAAAAGATGAAGAAATCATAAGGATTGAAATTTCTGATAACGGTATTGGTAGAAAAAAATCTAAGGAATTAAAAACCGATTATCAGAAGAAAAAACAATCAAAGGGTATGCAAAATATAAAACAACGAATTACTATTTTAAATAAAATGTATAAAGATAAAGTAGATGTTTTTATTGAAGATATGTATGATGATGAAACCGGAACAAAAGTAGTCTTAACTTTAAAAAAAGATTGATAAAAGCCTCCCCTAACCCCTCCAAAGGAGGGGGATTGATGTAATTTTTGTTCATTCAAAATAAAAAATATTCTGAATCTGTGGCAAACAATTACACGATTCAACAAACTAACAAATCCTCAGAAATGAAATGCAATTAAAAACTATCATAGTAGAAGACGAACAGACCAGTAGAGAAATTCTAAAAAGTTATCTTACTAAATATTGTCCAACAGTAGAAGTAGTAGGTGAAGCTGAGAATATTGACGATGCTTTAATACTGATTAGAAATAACAAATTAGATATGGTATTTCTAGATGTAGAAATGCCTTATGGTAGCGGATTTGATTTATTAGAAAAATTAGGAAATACCGATTTTGAAGTAGTGTTTGTTACTGCTTATAATCAATACGCTATAGATGCATTGAATAAACATGCATCCTATTATTTATTGAAACCAATATCAATTGACGAATTGATCAAAGCAGTTGATTATGTGACTGAAATTAAGATTAAAGAAAACCAGTTACAAAGTTCTGTTTTAGTACCAAAATCGAATCCCGTTAATCAAAAAATAACCATACCTACACAAGACGGATTTGAAGTGTTAGAAATGAAAGATATTATCTATTGTAAGGCTGATGATAATTATACAGAATTATATTTAGAAAATAATCAGAAAAAATTAGTAAGCAAGACATTAAAATATTTTGAAGATATTTTAAAAGAAAACGGATTCGCTCGTATACACAAATCATTTTTAGTGAATGTGGCGTATATTGCATCGTATAAAAAAGGAAAAGGCGGTACAGTATATTTATCAAACGGTAAAGAATTAAGTGTTTCCGCTTCAAAAAAAGCAGCATTTTTATCTTATTTTAAACCATAGTGCTGTCCCGATAGCTATCGGGGTTGTTTCAGCATCTTATTGTTAAAATTAACATTCATGATTATAAAAAAACTCAACGGAAAAGAACCTGAATTTGGTATTGACTGTTTTATTGCCGAAAACGCTATTTTAGTGGGCGATGTGGTAATGGGCAACCAATGTAGTGTTTGGTATAATGCAGTATTAAGAGGTGATGTACATTATATCAAAATTGGTAATAAAGTAAATGTACAAGATGGTGCTGTGATACATTGTACCTATAAAAAAAGCCCAACAAATATTGGTAATAATGTGTCAATTGGTCACAATGCTATTGTGCATGGTTGTACAGTTCAAGATAATGTATTAATAGGTATGGGTAGCATTGTTATGGATGATTGTATAATAGAAAGTAATTCAATTATTGCTGCCGGAGCTGTTGTTACAAAAGGAACCAGAGTAGAGTCGGGGACAATTTATGCAGGTGTACCAGCTAAAAAAGTAAAAGAGATCTCTAAAGACTTAATTTCAGGCGAAATAGATAGGATAGCTAATAATTATATAAAATATGCTGGTTGGTATAAAGGTTAGTTTATGAGGTTGTAATTATATTTGGTTTGAAGAATAACAGTTTTTTATTAGAAATTATTGATTAATAATGGGTTAATTAAAGAAATAATTGCTACTTTAGCAAACAGAGAATAGGAAACTCCTATTTAAAAGTTAGATGCTTTTGTATCTTTCTTTCTTCATTTCCTTTCTCCCTATTGCATAGGAGTGTATATATAAGTGTTTAGCGACAAATTGATTACTCCAAAAATTTGCAAAAAAAGACCAAGTTTTATACTTGGTCTTTTTGTATTAAAATTTAGATAGAATCTAAAAATCTAACTTTTTTATTAAATAGTTTTTTTTGAGATTATTGACAATTTGTTGAATAGTAGTAATACCTGAATTACTGTACAATTCATGTTGAGGTTTAAAATTATTATTATTTAATAATTCATGTTGCTTTAAAATTGACAGCGTTTGTTTAGCCGCTGCTTCACCAGAATCAATGATGGTTATCTTATTACCAACAATTTTTCTAATTTGAGGAATCAAAAATGGGTAATGACTACAACCCAATACTAAATAATCAATATTTTTTTCAAGCATAGGGTTTAAATATTTTCTGAGTAAATTATCCATTTCAACTGAATCGATATTGCCAGATTCAATTAATGGTACTAAACCTTCACCTATTTGTTCGATTATGTTTATTCCTTCAGAAAATTTTTGAGAAGTATTGTTGAAAAGCTCACTGCTTAAGGTTCCTTTAGTAGCTAAAATACCAATACTATTTGTTTTGGTTTGTAAAGCAGCAGGCTTTATAGCAGGCTCTATTCCAATAAAGGGAATATTATAATTGGCACGTAAATATTTGATAGCATTTGTGGTAGCAGTATTACAAGCAATTACAATGAGTTTACAATTTCTTTCTAATAATAACTCAGTGTTTTTTACAGAAAATTCAATTATTTTCTCTTTAGACTTTTGCCCGTAAGGCGCATTTTTACTGTCTGCTAAATAGATAGTATTCTCATTTGGTAATAACGTAATTATTTCTTTCCAAATAGAAAGACCACCAATACCAGAATCGAAAATACCTATAGGTCGTTTATGGCTCATGAATTACAAAGATAGTACCATTTATAATATGAATTAAAAGGGTATAAAAAAATTCCATTCCCAATATTTACTGAGAATGGAATTTTAAATTTATAATATCTTTTTATTAGATACCTAATTTTGCTTTTACAGCTGCCATTAAGTCTTCACCTGTAAAAACTAATAAGCCTTTACCTGGAGATGAATCAAGTACATATTGAATGCCCTTTACTGTAGCAACCTCTTTAATTGCTGCCTGTGCCTTTTTTTCAATAGGAGCGTACAAGTCAAACTGTTTTTTTTGTAATTCTTGTTGTGCATTTTGAGCATATAACTGAAGTTTTTTCTGTAACTCCTGTACTTCAGCTCCACGTTTTGCATTTTCTGTATCGGTTTGTGTAGGAGCTTCTGCATCATACTTCTTTAATTTAGCTTGTAGTGCATTAGTCTGAGATTTATAATCAGTATCATAAGTTTGCGCTACTTTTTTAAGCTCTTCTTCCATTTGTTTAGTTTCAGGCATAGCTGCAACTAATTCTTGTGTGTTAATATGTGCTACTTTAGATTGAGCTTGTGCTGCTGTAAATCCTAAAAATAATACACTAACTAATAGTAAATTTCTAAATAATTTCATTTGTTTTAATTTTTAATTTTAATTATTTTTCTCTTTTTGTTCTTCCTTTGCTTTTTTTCTTTTCTCTATTTCTTCTAATCGTTTTTTTCTTTTTTCCTCAGCTGCTTTTTTTAACTCTTCTTTTCTTTTCGCTTTAGCCTCATTTTGTTTTTTTATTCTATCTAACAAAGCATTTCTTTTAGAATCTTTAATACTGTCTTTTGCTTTATCAATAGATACTTTAGGCAAAGAGTCTGTAACTTTTAAACTTAATGAATCAGTTGTTGTTTTAACAGTTTTACTTTTCCTTTCGACCAATTTCTTTTTTCTATTCTCAATTTCTTCTAATCGCTTCTTTCTTTTTTCTTCAGCTGCTTTTTTCTGGTCAGCTCTTATTTTAGCTTTAGCTTCTTGCTGTGCTTTTAATCTTGCCTCTAATTTTTCTCTTTTAGAAGCTCTTTCGTCAAGTTTATCTTGGGCAATATCTGTTGCCTTATCTGCATCGATTTGACGTTGGTTTTTCTTTTCTTCTAATTGAACTTTTTTTCTTCCTTTTACAATACTATTAAGTACCAATTCACTAATATCAAACCTTTTATTGGCATATAACATTATTAAATCGCTAGATTTATCTAAAATAATATCATACTTTTTTCTAACAGCAATAATTTGTACAGCATTGTATATTTGATCTTGAATGGGTTTTACCAATTGTTTTCTTGTCAAAAACAAATCGCCTTTTGAGCCAAAATAAGCCGTTTGTAATTTTCTAAAATCTTCTTCTTTAATTTGTATATCTTCTTCACGCTCACTAATCAATTCTGGAGTAAGTAATGGTTTTTCATTACTTAGGTCTGTCTTCATTATTTCAATCTCGCGCTTTATGCCTTCTAGCTTTTGTTGCCATGCTGCAACTTTAACATTTAGTTTTGCTTGAGCATCAGTATATTCAGGTACATTTTCTAAGATATACTCCATATCAATATACCCAATTCGTTGTGGCTTTTGTGCAACAACAATTGTGCTAATTGTAACTGCTAAAAAAAATAAAACTTTACGTATCATCATTTTAAAGGTATTTTGAAATAATCGTGCCAAACTTTTTACAGATGTGCAAATTTACAAAATTTACTTAGAATTGTTGTCCAATTATAAAATGTGGTTGCCAACCAGATTTTTGACCAGGTATACGAAGATCATCGTCAAACCCATGACCAAAGTCTATACCTAATAAACCAAATGCAGGCATAAATATTCTAACGCCTACACCAGCCGAACGTTTTAAATCAAATGGGTTAAAGTTTTTAAAACCATCAAAGGAGTTTCCTCCTTCTACAAACCCTAATATATAAATTGATGCAGAAGGTTTTAATGTTAATGGATATCTTAACTCAAATGAAAATTTATTATATACAGTACCACCTGTATTTGATGATAAACTATTATTATCATAACCACGTAATGCTATAGTTTGCCTTCCGTCAAATTGCCCATTTGCAAGTCCGTCACCACCAACATAAAATCGCTCAAAAGGAGAAATACCTAAGTCATTATTATACGCACCTAAAAATCCAAATTCAGAATTAGACATCAATACTAGTTTTCCGGTAATGGTAGTATACCATTTTCCTGTGAAGTTTATTTTATAAAATTCTAATAACTTAAATCGCTCTTGATCTGATAAATTTTTATAATCTTTATTACCAAATAAGGAGTAAGGAGGTGTTACTTTAGCGCCAATATTAAATTGTGATCCACTGGTTGGAAATATTGGGTTAGGCCCTGCAGAACTTCTGCCAAAGTTAACTGCTAAGGATAAGTTGTCAGAAATACCGTTATTAAATCCAAAAGAACCCAAGAAAAAGTTATTTAAGGTATAGCGTTGGAAACTTAAAACGGTTGAAAGTGTAAAATAATCATCAGGCCACCTTAAACGTTGACTAATACCGATAGTAGCACCAAGAATGTTTAGTTTTTGATCTTTATCAACCCTTCTATTTACAAAATCAAATCTAAATTGACTAGAACTAAAAATTGAAAATGATAATGACCTTGGTCTTTTACCACCTAACCAAGGTTCGGTAAATGAGAAGCTATATGTACTAGAAAAACGACTTTTCTGAGCTCTTAATGATACACTTTGTCCATCTCCTCTCGGTACTGGTTTGTATGCTTTACCATTAAAAATATTTTTAACAGAAAAATTACTAAAAGATAAGCCTAAAGTACCTACAAAAGAATTACCACCAAAACCACCTTGTAATTCTATTTGACTTGCACCTTTTTCGGCAATGCTATATTCAAGGTCTACCGTTTTATCATTATAATTTGGTTTAACATCTGGTACAATATTTTCTGCATCAATAAAAGGTAATTGACCTACTTCACGAATTGTACGAATAATATCAGATCTGCTAAATAAATTACCTGGCAATGTTCGTATTTCTCTCATGATCACATGATCGTTTGTAACCTCATTACCAATCAAGGTTACTTTTCTTATATAGGCAGGGTCATCTTCTCTAATCCTGATCTCAATATCAATAGTATCATTTTTTACACTGGTTTCTACGGGTGTTACAGTTGAGAATAAGTACCCACTATTCAAGTAAATATTGGTGATATCTTGCGAATCCGGAGAGCCATCACCTTTTACCTGCTCATTTAATAATTTACCATTATAAACATCACCTTTACTAAGTCTTAGAACTCGTTGTAATATTGTATCTGAAAGAACAGTATTTCCTAAAAATTTAATATTACCAAAATAATATTTATTACCTTCATTTACAGTTATATCTAAATTGATGGTATTATCATCATTCCATGATATAGAATCTTTAAGTACTTGTGCATCTCTATATCCTTTTTCACGATACTTTTCTACAAGACTTTCTAGATCTTCATTGTATTCTTTTTCTCTATATCGAGATGGTTTAAAAATATGTGCAATATTTTTTTGTTTAGTTTTTTTAAGAAGCTTCTTCAGACGTTTACTTTTAAACGCATCATTACCGTGAAAACGTAAATTTTTAATTTTTACTTTCTCACCTTTATCAATTACAATTAAAGCTTTTTCAGCATTATTACCAGTGGTATCTATTTTAGTATTAATAGTGACTTTAGTTTTTAAATACCCTTTATCAACATATTTCTTTTTAATATAATTTTTAGTAGTTGTGATTAAATTTTCAGTAAGCATTGCGCCTTTTTGAAATTCAGTATCTTTTTGAAGGTCAGTAGCTTTATTTTTTTTAACACCTTCAAAAGTTACTGAGCTCAATTTTGTAAGCTCTTGTACTTCAAACTCGAGATAAACAGTTTTTCCATCAATTTTGGTAACATATACGTCAACATTACTAAATAGTTTTGAATTCCATAATTTTTTGATAGCTCCAGTCAGCTTATCACCTGGAATTTTAATCGGTTGCCCAACGACTAATTCAGAAAAGGCAGTTATAGATTGATCGGTAAATTGCTGATTCCCTTTTGTTGAAATTCCACCAAGTATGTATGAATCAACTTTTCTAAAATTAATATCATTTAAAGATGGGATAGTATCTATTGGTTTAGAAATACTATCAATTAATTGATTGATAGCAGTAGAGTCTTTAACCTTTTTGAACTCAGGTATTGTATCTTGAGCGTTACTTATAAATACGGTAAGGGTAAATATTAGGGATAATAGGTAGACTTTTAGTTTATTCATTATCATTTTCAATTTGTTCACTAATTTTTCCAAAGCGTCTTTCACGTTGTTGGTAATTTAGAATTGCTTTAAAAAAATCTTCTTTTCTGAAATCTGGCCATAACACATTTGTAAAGTATAATTCGGCATATGCTATTTGCCATAATAAAAAATTACTAATTCGTTTTTCACCACTGGTACGTATCAAAAAATCAACGTCGGGCAAAGTAAATGTATATAAATGATTATTTATAATATTTTCATTAATTTCTTCTATTGAAAGTTGTTTATTAACAACTTTTTTAGAAATTTTTTTAATAGTATTAACAATTTCTTCTCTAGCACCATAGCTTAATGCCAAATTAAGTACCATAGCAGTATTATTTTGGGTTAAATGTGTAACTTCTTGAAGTTCTCTTTGAGCTTTTTTGGGTAGATTTTGTATTTGTCCTATGGTTTGAAGTTTGATGTTATTTTCTTGAAGCCCTTTTAATTCATCTTTTAATGAATTTACTAAAAGACTCATTAAAATATCTACTTCTTTTTTAGGTCTGTTCCAATTTTCAGTAGAAAATGCATATAATGTAAGTACTTTTATACCAATTTCTCTAGCCGCTTCAATGACTTCACGAACTGCCTTTACCCCATTTTTATGACCAAATACTCTAGCCATCCCTTTTTGTTTGGCCCAGCGACCATTACCATCCATTATTACGGCAACATGATTCGGAATTTTAAGAGGATCTATTTGCATTTATTAATTAAAATGAATTTTCTTTATAACAACCGGGTCTTCCAAAAGCATAAACAACAGTAATGCCTGTAAATACATACCAATCATCATTGTTTGGATTGCCAAAATTGTAGCGAGGTTCATTAATTTCGTGATTATTACCATCAATTACATCTTTGAAAGTATATCTAAAAGAGGTTTCTAAAGCAATACCAACATTTTGCGCAAGTCTCATTTTATAACCAACTCCAAAAGGAATAACTAATGAAGTTACTCTTTTTACTTCTGCATCTACTGAAATTGTACTATAATTTACAGCACCAATTTGAGCAATAATATAAGGAGTTTGTGAATGACCAATTTTTGATAAACTGTATTTAAAAAAACTAAATTCAACTCCCAGAGAGGCTTCAAGTATATTATTTTTAAAGTTAAGAGATGGGGTTCTATTTGTTCTGAAGCTACTTTCAGCTTTACTATCATTTGCTTCAAGTTTGGTATAAATTAAAGTGCCTCTAAAGGTAATTCTAGGCGTATAGTTGAATTTTGCGATACCACCTATAGCAGGTGTATTTGGATTGAGATATTTAGTTGAACCTATGTCGCCTATATAATTGCTACCTCCCAAAAAAGCACCAATTTCATATAATTGAGCTGAAGCAGCTGTTGCTATAAATACGAATATGTAAATTAAAAACTGTTTTTTCATTTTTAAAAATGTTTGCAAATATAATTAAAACTATTAGGTTTTAAAGGATTAAATACCCTTTTTTGATAAACAGTTTTTAGGGTAAAATATTGTTGTAAAGAAGCTTAACTTATCATAAGGTTTTTAAGGGCACCTCTTATTAATTCATTCGCATCAAAATTTTCAGAGCTTTTCTTAGACGAATAAAATTTATGAAGCACTATCGAGATAATGCTTCATAAATTTTATGAAGTATAAGGAAAACTCTGAAAACCCTTTGGGAACAATGATAACAAACAATCTGCTTCAGTAAATTTTTTTGAAATAGAAAAACTATTTCAAAAAAATGTACCTCGCATATCATTTATTTTAATTGTTTTTTTGAAAGAAATGAATTAATAAGAGGTACCCTTAATCTAATTTCTCTTGTCTTCTCCCCAAAGTAGTTTTTCTCTAAGCGTTTTTAAGAAGGTTTGTTGACTTAGTTGAATTGTTTTTAGTGTAAAAGGAGCTTTTTTAATAAAAATTTCTGTATGATTATCAACAGTAGTTATCCTAGAATCTAAAGAAAGTAAGGCTTGTTTTTCCCTAGCTATAATTTTTAGCTTTATATTCGTATTATCAGGTATAACTAAAGGTCTGGCATTTAAATTATGTGGTGCTATTGGTGTAAGCACCAAACTTTTTGTACTGGGTGTAATTACCGGTCCTCCACAACTTAAAGAATAACCGGTAGATCCGGTTGGAGTTGCTACTATCAATCCATCAGCCCAATAAGAGGTTAAATATTCATCATCTAAATAAGTTTCAACAGTAACCATTGAAGTTGTATTTCTTCTACTTACAGAAACTTCATTCAAAGCAAAATTGAGGTCTGATAGATCATTATTTTTTTGACTTGTTGTAACAGTTAGTAAACTACGTTCATTTATTTTATATCGTTTAGTAGTCAATAAATTGATAGCTTCAGAAATATTTTCTTTTTGTATAGTTGCTAAAAAACCTAAGCGACCAATATTAACACCTAAAACAGGAATATTTAAATCTCTTACATAAGTAACAGCTCTAAGAAAAGTACCATCACCACCAACGGTTAACATGACTTCAAAAGAATTATCCAGATCAGTATGATCACTAAAAGTTTGATATTTTTTTTCAGGAAAATTATTGGCTTTTATTAAATTATAAAAGTTTTTTTCAATAATAACTTCAATATTTTTTTGAGCAAGTGTTTTGAGCAGAATTTCTATATAACTTACTGCTTCGCCTTTATAATATTGTCCATAAATACCAACTTTCATATATTTAAGTATTTTTGAAGATAATCTGAGCGTTCTTTCAATGTATTTAAGTATTCGTCAATATGAAAATTGGTCAATATTGAATAATTATATCTTCTAAAAGTTTGGATAGTATTATTAAGGTCATGATCGCTCAATTTAATAGTAATTTCGATATTTTCTTTTTCAACATTCGAAATAAAAGCACCCAACAATTTGGCATCATTTGACTCAATGATTTGTGCAATTTCACTAAAAGAATACTCCTTAATTTCTTTAGAAACTACCAATATAGCCCCACTTTCATTTAAAAAAGGGGTGTTATTGAAAATGTGTAATATATCAGATAATTCGTAATAACCTATGTATTTTTGCTTTTCATCTAATACCGGAATTATAGTAGCATCATTTAAAGTAAATATTTTTAAGAGTTCAAACCAGTTTATTTTTTCATCAGTAAAAAATAAATGGAAAACATAACTGTAATCTTTTATTAGTTTATTTTCATCCTCAATAGTTTGTATGTCAGTTTCAGCAATTAAGCCCAACAGAAAACCGTCATCAACTATAGGTAAATGAGTAAATGTAAGTTGATTAAATAGTTTTTTTGCTTTACTTACTTTATCAGAAGCAGACAGTGCTTTTATATCTTTAGTTATGTAATCGGTTGTTTGCATAATATGTTGCAAAATAACTAAAATTAAAATACAATGCATTAATTTTGCCTTTGTTATTGTTTTTAATTAGTAATAGAGATTTATTTAATGACAAAGTTAAGCGTAAACATAAATAAAATTGCCACATTAAGAAATTCAAGAGGAGGTAATACTCCTAATTTGGTGCAGACAGCAATTGATATTCAAGAATTTGGTACTCAAGGCATTACCATACACCCAAGGCCAGACGAAAGACATATTAAATATCAAGATGCTTATGATTTAAAACCTGTGGTTGTAACTGAATTTAACATTGAAGGAAACCCGATAAAAAAGTTTATTGATTTGGTCTTAGATATAAAGTCAACTCAGGTCACGTTGGTGCCTGATACAGTTGATGCAATCACTTCAAATGCTGGCTGGGATACTATTAGGCATCAAGCTTTTTTAACAGATATTGTTGCTGAATTTAAGCGTAATAATATTCGTACATCTATTTTTATGGATTCAAATCTATCTTTAATTGAAGCTGCTGCAAAAACAGGAACCGACAGGATTGAATTATATACTGAAGATTTTGCTTCACAATATGCCTTGGGTAATAAAAAAGCGATTGAACCGTATATTAAAAGTGCTGAACTAGCAACAAAACTTGGATTAGGAATTAATGCCGGGCACGATTTAAGTTTAGATAATATTCAGTTTTTTGCACAAAACATTCCTAATTTATTAGAAGTTTCAATCGGGCATGCCTTGATTTCTGAATCGTTGTATTTAGGATTACAAAATGTAGTGAGTATGTATCTTAACAAGTTAAAATAGTATTCAGTAGCAGTTGGCAGTTCCTTTTAATTGATAATTTAAACATGAAAATTCTTCATTCAAACATATTAGGTTCAGGAGAACCATTATTGATCATTCACGGATTTTTAGGTATGGGTGATAACTGGAAAACTCTTGCCAGAAGATTTTCAAACGACTTTGAAGTACATTTAATTGATCAACGAAATCACGGACGAAGTTTCCATGCTGATGATTTTAGTTATGAAATTTTAGTTGATGATTTGTTACAATATGTGAACCATTACCAGTTAAAGAAAATTAATTTATTAGGGCATTCAATGGGAGGTAAAACAGCCATGTTATTTGCAGTTAGCTATCCTGAGAAAGTAAATAAATTAATGGTGGTAGATATAGGTCCGAAATTCTACCCCAGACATCATGATATTATTTTAGAAGGCTTAAGTGCTGTTGATTTTACAAAACAAAACTCACGAAAAGAAGTAGAAGAAGTACTTCAAGTATATATTCCTGAAATGGGAATTCGGCAATTTATACTCAAAAATGTGTATTGGAAAACGAAAGAACAATTAGCATTTCGTTTTAACTTAAATAGTTTATTAGATAATATTGACGAAATAGGAGCAGCATTAGCTCCATTGACCGTTTTTGAAGGAAAAACCTTGTTTTTAAAAGGTGAGAATTCAGGATACATTAGTGATGATGATAAAACATTGATTGAGGCTCATTTTCCTAAATCAGAAATTGTAACTGTCAAAAATGCAGGACATTGGCTACATGCTGAAAATCCTAGTGATTTTTATGACCATGTTGTCAGTTTTTTAGCATAATAATATCTTGGCATAATTATCGCGTACGTCATTGTGAAGAGAATTGCGATGAAGCAATCTCTCCATTAACACCTTATAATCCTGAATTGAAATGGTTAGTGTTATAAATTCTAGCAATACCTTCAAGGTCTGCCAAATCGAAATAAAATAATAGAATCCTGCAAGGTTTCAAAAACCTTGTAGGTATAATTTAATTAAAATACAGATGAAAATTATATTAAAAATGTTACTCACAGCTATTGCAGTTATAGTTTTAGCAAAATTTTTACCGGGAATTCATGTAGCAAGTTATACAACGGCAATTATTGTTGCCATAGTATTAGGCTTATTACGAATTTTTGTAAGACCCATATTGGTACTTTTCACCTTACCTTTAACAATAGTAACTTTAGGTTTATTTCTTTTTGTAATAAATGCCATGATCATACTATTGGCAGATAAATTAATTGATGGATTTTATGTAGATGGATTTCTATACGCACTACTATTTAGTTTGTTACTGTCATTTTTCCAATCTATATTATATTCCTTTTTAAAAGAGAAAAAATAAAAACGCTTATAAGTTGCTTAATAACAGAACAATAATCGTAATTATCCCTCGAAGATCACTTTGAGGTTTCCGATAAATGTCTTTCCTGCGATAGCGAGAACCAAAATAAAAAATATAGACTTTTATTCAGAATAGAAAAACTAATAAATAACGAAGGAGACTTTGCTTTTTTATAATTGATTTCAGGAAATTTTTTATTAATTTTGCGCCCCTTCACGGATTAAGATAAAAGTTTAAGCTAAGAGAAATATATTGAAATGAATATTACTAAAGAAAATATAGACACGTTAAATGCGGTAGTAAAAATTGATGTTACTCAAGAGGATTATCAAAGTAAGGTAACCGAAATTTTACAAGATTATCGTAAAAAAGCAAATATTCCAGGTTTTAGAAAAGGGCATGTACCTATGAGCTTGATAAAAAAGCAATATGCTAAACCGGTAATGATTGATGAGGTAAATAAACTACTACAAGAGTCATTAAGCAAATTTTTAATTGAAGAAAAATTAGATATTTTAGGGAATCCATTGCCAAAAGCGCAAGAAGATTTTTCTTGGGATGCTGAGGCTTTTTCTTTCGAATTTGAAGTAGGCTTAGCGCCCGAATTTGAAGTAAACCTACAGCCTAAAAAAGCAATTACACAATATAAAATAGTTGCTGATAAAAAAATGTTAGATGATCAAACAGCTAATATGCAAGAGAGATATGGTAAAATTATCTCTCAAACTGAAGTAGCTGAAAATTCTAATATTACCGGCACTTTTTTAAATGAGGAAAAAGAGATTGAAAAGAAATCAACCTTTAAACTAGATAAAATTAAAGGTAAAGCAACTATAAAAATGTTTGTGGGAGCTAAGGTAGGTGATGTAATTATCTTAAAAACAAAAGGTTTATTTACTGATGATCATTTATTGCAAAATCATTTAGGGGTTTCACATGATAATGCTCACGGATTGAATATTGAAGTGCAATTTACTGTCGAAGAAGTTTCTTATACAGAACCAGCTGAATTAAATCAGGAATTGTTTGATAAATTATTCGGTAAAGATATTGTAAAAACGGAGAAAGAATTCAGAGCGCGATTAAAAGAAGATGCCGAAAAACAATTCGAACAACAATCTGACCAACATTTATTAAATGCTGTTACAGAAAGTTTAATAGAAAACACAAAATTCGATCTGCCTGCTGAATTCTTACAAAAATGGTTAGCCGTTGCAGGTGAAGAGCCTTTAACAGATGAAGCTGCTGCTGCTGAATATAACCGTTCTGAAAAAGGGCTACGTTATCAATTAATTGAAGGTAAAATAAGTAAGGATAATAACTTGCAAGTTACTTTTGATGAATTAAAAGAATTTTCCAAAGGATTTATCAAAAGTCAAATGGCTCAATATGGTAACCCGAATCCTGAAGAGAAAGAATTAGATGAGATTGCAGGCAGAATACTAAGCAATCAAGAAGAAGCAAAACGCTTATCAGAACAATTAATGAGCCAAAAATTATTGACCTTTTTTAAAGAAAATACAAAACTAAAAACCAAAGAGATTTTGTTTGACGATTTTGTAAAAGAAGTGTATAAGTAAGTGAAACGCAATACTGAACTCGTTTCAGTATCTCAATGTCATTCTGACTCGCCACAAAGGTGAGGGAAGGATCTCATACTCTATTAGATTCTTCCTCACTCGTACCTCGTTCGTCTGAATGACAGCAGAATGTCACCCTGAGCATTACCAAGGTGCAAAAAAGTATATTTTGTACCAAAGGTAGCAAACAAAGCTTGTCGAAGGGCCTCTTAAAAAATAGTAAAGCCCGAAATCTTAATTTCGGGTTTTGTTTATTAAGTCATATTTATTATTAAAATTTTAACAAGTGTTAATCCTGACACTACTATATAATTAGTAATTTGTTAGTATATTTACCGTCTTAATAGATTTAAAACAATAAAATGGATTACGGAAAAGAATTTGAAAAATTCGCTATAAAAGATCAAGGTATCAATAGTCTATATTATAATGAAATTATCAGTAGTATGAACCCAATGGGTTTAACACCTAATATTATTGAAGAACGTAAAATGAATATTGCAATATTCGATGTGTTTTCAAGATTAATGATGGATCGCATTATTTTTTTAGGCACAGCTATAAACGATCAAGTAGCAAATATTGTGCAAGCACAATTGTTATTTTTAGAAAGTGTAGATGCTTCAAAAGATATTTCTATCTATATCAACTCGCCCGGTGGAGGTGTATATGCCGGATTAGGTATGTATGATACTATGCAATTTATCAAACCTGATGTAGCTACTATTTGTACAGGTATGGCTGCTTCTATGGCAGCAGTATTAATGTGCGCAGGCGAAAAAGGAAAACGTTCAGCTTTGCCTCATTCTCGTATTATGATTCATCAACCAATGGGTGGAGCACAAGGACAAGCTTCTGATATAGAAATTACTGCTCGCGAAATTTTAAAGTTAAAAGATGAATTGTATGAGATCATTGCAAAACATTCCGGTCAAACTATTAAAAAAGTTCATGATGATTCTGATAGAGATTACTGGATGAAGGCTAACGAAGCTAAAAAGTACGGTATGATCGATGAAATTTTAACTAGAGATAAATAATAAAACGCTTTAATAAAAGTTTTAACACTATCATTTTGTTATACAAAATATAACAACCCAAAATAAAATGGCAAAGAAAGAAGAATTAGAATGTTCGTTTTGTGGACGTAAAAAGTCAGAGACCAATTTATTGATTGCTGGTTTAGATGCTCATATTTGTGATAAATGTATAGAGCAGGCACATGGTATTGTCTTAGATGAAATTACCGAAACAGAGGCAAACGGGCTTTCAGCTGAATTAGCATTGAAAAAGCCTTTAGAAATTAAAAATTTCTTAGACGAATATATTATTGGTCAGCATCAAGCCAAAAAAGTAATGGCAGTTGCTGTTTATAATCATTATAAACGCTTATTGCAAAAACCGACTAAAGAAGAAGATAGTATTGAAATTGAAAAAAGTAATATTTTATTAGTTGGTGAAACGGGTACTGGCAAAACACTGATAGCTAAAACAATAGCTAAAATGCTAAATGTACCATTTGCAATTGTTGATGCTACGGTATTGACCGAAGCAGGTTATGTAGGTGAAGATGTTGAAACTATTTTAACACGTTTATTACAAGCAGCAGATTATAATGTCCAAAAAGCTGAAAAAGGTATCGTTTTTATTGATGAGATTGACAAAATAGCTCGTAAAAGTGATAATCCTTCTATAACGCGTGATGTTTCTGGTGAAGGTGTGCAACAAGCATTGTTAAAACTACTAGAAGGCACGGTGGTGAATGTTCCGCCAAAAGGAGGTAGAAAACACCCTGATCAGAAGTTTGTAGAGGTAGATACAAAAAATATTTTATTTATTGCCGGAGGTGCTTTTGATGGGATTGACCGAGTTATAAGTAAACGGTTAAATATGCAAGCGGTTGGTTATAGCGCTTCAATGAATGAAAATAGAGTTGATGAGGACAATTTATTACAATATATAGTGCCAAAAGATCTAAAAGATTTTGGATTGATACCTGAAATTATTGGTCGTTTACCGGTATTGACTTATATGAATCCATTAGATGCATCTACACTTAGAGCCATTTTAACAGAGCCTAAAAATGCCATCATCAAACAATATGAAAAGTTGTTTGAAATGGACGATATCAATTTTTCAATTGATGAAAAAGCATTGGAATATATTGTAAATAAAGCTGTTGAATATAAATTAGGTGCTCGTGGTTTGCGGTCATTATGTGAAGCAGTATTGACCGATGCTATGTTTGAATTACCAAGCTCAGATGAAAAAACATTGAAAGTAACCAAAAAATATGCTGAGAATAAGCTTACTAAATCTACATTAAGTAAGCTTAAAGCGGTATCGTAATTCTAACTTATGATTACCAGAAACACCATTGACAAAGTTTTTGAAACAGCACGTGTTGAAGAAGTCATTGGTGATTTTGTACAATTAAAAAAAGCAGGGAGTAACTTTAAAGGGTTGAGTCCTTTTGCTGATGAAAAAACACCTTCTTTTATGGTGTCACCTGTAAAGCAGATCTGGAAAGATTTTAGTACAGGCAAAGGCGGGAATGCTATTTCATTTTTAATGGAACATGAGCATTATTCTTATCCCGAAGCGATTCGCTATTTAGCTAAAAAATATAATATAGAAGTTGAAGAAACTGAGCAGTCTGATGAACAAAAACAACAGGCAAATGAACGCGAAAGTATGTATTTGGTTTCTGAATTTGCGCGTAATTATTTCCATGATATCTTACTAAATTCTGAAAAAGGGAAAGCCATAGGTTTATCTTATTTTAAAGAACGTGGCTTTACGGATGAAACCATTAAAAAATTCGAATTAGGTTATGCATTAGATCTGTGGAGTGCCTTTACAGATGAAGCACTTGCCAAAGGATATCAGCTAGAATTTTTAGAAAAAACAGGACTTACTATTGTTAAAGAAGACAAACAGTTTGACCGATTTAAAGGTAGGGTTGTTTTTCCTATCCATAGTATGGCCGGGCGCGTACTAGGATTTGGAGGTAGAATTTTAACCAGCGACAAGAAGGCAGCAAAATATGTAAATTCACCTGAGAGTGATATTTACCATAAAAGTAAAGTCCTTTACGGAATATTTCATGCTAAAAAAGCGATAGCAAAAGAAGATAATTGCTATTTGGTTGAAGGCTATACCGATGTTATTTCTTTTCATCAAACCGGAATTGAAAATGTAGTAGCTTCTTCGGGTACAGCATTAACACCAGACCAAATACGATTGATCAATAGGTTGACACCAAATATTACGGTGTTATTTGACGGTGATGCGGCGGGTATCAGAGCTTCACTTCGTGGTATAGATCTTATTCTAGAGCAAGGTATGAATGTGAAGGTGGTTACTTTTCCTGAAGGGGAAGATCCCGATAGCTTTGCAAAACAAAACTCCTTAGAAAAATTACAAGAATACTTAGCTGAAAATTCGCAAGATTTTATTCAATTTAAGGTTTCATTATTGATGAATGAAACGCAAAATGATCCGGTAAAAAAAGCAGGATTGATCCGCGATATTGTAGCAACTATCTCTAAGATACCAAATAATATTCAGCGTGAGATCTATGTACAAGAATGTGCCAAGATCATGGAGATTTCTGAAAAAGTATTATTCAGCGAATTGGCACAACTTTCAAAGAAAGAATTACGCGATGCAGCTAAGCGTCCGGTTCAAGGTCAGCAGCCTTCTTTTGAAGTGGTTAAAAACCAACCACAATTAGAAAAGATAGATCAGCTAGATAGATTAGAAAAAAAACTGATTGAGATATTGTTATTATATGGCAATATAGAAGTTGATTTTGTTGATTTTATAGAAGTGGAAGACGAAGAAGGCAATATAAAAATTGAAAAAGAGAATTATCAAAATACAGTTGCTAAAGAAGTTTATTTACACCTGCAAGATGATGAAATAGAGTTTAGCAACGAAACTTTTAAAAAGATCTATTATGATATGATACATCAGCTAAATCAAAATAAAAGTATTGATACAGATAGTTTTATAAATCATGAAGATATTGAGCTGGGAAAAGTAGTAACCGATATTTTAATGGATAATGAAAAGTATGCATTGAGTGATTGGGAGCGCAAGGAAATCTATGTAAAAGCGAAAGATAAACATTTACCTAAATTGGTGATGGATGCTATTTTAAATCTGCGTAGAATTCTCATTGAGCATAAAATAAAGGAACTACTAAACGAATCTTTAAACAAAGAAGAAATAGAAGAGGAAGAGGTTAAAGGTGAAAGAGAGGACAATCAAGCCATGTTAGAAATGGTGGTTAATTATACTTCGCTTAAAAAGTTGTTATATGAAAAGTTGAATAGGGTTGTATAATCTTATATTCAACACTTTTTTGAGAGTAATAAAAAAGAAATATTAGCTAACTTTTCAACTCCTCAGGTATCTCACAAACAGGTATCGCCACCATTTTATGTTTATTCGCTTTATGTCGTTGTGTATAAATTTCAAACACACGTTTCGCTCTGCCATCAAAATCAGCAACAATTTTTCCTTGGTCGGTCATGAACATTGCCCATTCAAGTTCATCATAACTAGCGCCAATTTGATCTTCATCGGTTCTATCATCTCCCCATAGACCATCAGTTGGGGCGGCCTTGATAATTTCTTCATTAATACCTAAATATGCTGCAATCTTATAAACTTCAGACTTCATCAAATCAGCAATGGGGCTTAGATCAACACCGCCATCACCATATTTGGTAAAAAAACCGACACCAAAATCCTCTACCTTATTACCTGTTCCTGCAACCAAATAACCATGTAGTGCAGCAAAATAATATAAAGAAGTCATTCGCAATCTTGCTCTGGTATTTGCCAATGACATAAAACGTTGTTCTTCATCTTTTACTGTTGGTAATGTGGCAACTAAACTGTCAAAAACAGGTGTTAAGTCTATCTGAGTCATTGAAACGTTTTCAAAGTTATCTTGCAACCATTTTATATGATTCAATGCTCTGTCTACTTGACTTTCAGCTTGATGAATAGGCATTTCTAGACATAATAATGACAAGCCTGTTCTGGCACATAGGGTAGAAGTAACGGCAGAATCTATGCCGCCAGAAACACCTATCACAAAACCATTTACACCAGCTTTAGTTGCGTAATTTTTTAACCAATTTACAATATGATCTGTTACTTTTTCTATCTCCATTCTGAAACAATTTAATAGTTTTGTTGAGTGTATAAAAAGTGTCCGCTGAAAACATGAAATAGAACGCAGATAACACAGATTTTCGCTGATTTGCTAATAAATACCTGTGATAAATCATAATCCCGAGTGCTCGGGAGCGTCATCCGCGTTCTATTATAAAATTTGTCATCCATCTATTTTATTCAGTTGCAAAAGTATTAAATTTTATTGTAGTATTTTCGCTTATCAAAATTAGATTCATAGAATGAAACCAAGTATTATTTCACTGTTTTTATTGCTTTTTATAGTTAGTTGCACCAAAGAAAACAAATTAGATATTGATATTTCAGATATTGAAGTCAATACAATAATTAAACGCTTTGATCAGGAGTTTTATTCAGGTTCTGTTTCTAAATTACCAAAACTAAAAAATAACTACCCTTATTTGTTCCCTGTTCAGAACCCGGACAGTATTTGGATAAACAAGATGCAAAATAAAGACGAACAAGAGTTGTTTGCTGAGACTCAAAAGTTATATAGTAATTTTAGCGATCAAAAAGAGCAGTTAACAGATTTGTTTAAACACGTAAAGTATTATTATCCGAATTTTAATCCGCCAAAAGTAATTACACTATTAACCAATGTTGATTATGAAAGCAAAGTGATATACGCCGATAGTTTATTATTGGTTTCACTAGATATGTATTTAGGTAAAGACAGTAACATTTATGAAGATTTTCCAGATTATATAAAGAATAATTTTACGAAAGATCATATGGTTGTTGATGTGGCAAAGGCTTTTGCAGATGTACAGATTCCATTATCACCTGATAGAACATTTATCTCAAGAATCATACAAGAAGGTAAAAAGGTGTACATGTTAGATGCCTATTTACCCAATCTTTCAGATGCTGAAAAGATAGGATATACTCAAGAACAAATAAATTGGGCAGATTTTAACGATGAAGGTGTTTGGAAATATTTTATACAAAATGAATTGTTATTTAGTTCAGATCCTGAATTGACAAAGAGGTTTATTAATGCAGCACCATTTTCTAAATTTTATCAAGCTAATGACAATGAAACTCCGGGTAGTATAGGTGTCTGGTTTGGCTGGCAAATTGTTAGGGCATACATGCAAAATAATAATGCATCAGTACAAGATTTGTTAAAAACCAACAATGAAGAGGTTTTTAAAAGATCTAAATATAAACCGGTCAAATAGTCTTCAGTTGACAGTCTTCAGTTGGAAAGTAATGCATCAAACTAATAACCTAGTAACTCAATAACTTAATTATGTCAAAACATACTTCTGAAATAAAATTTACAGTTGAACTTGATGAAAATAAAATACCTGAAAAATTATCATGGGATGCCAAAGATGGTGGTATTTCAAATGAAGATACCAAGGCTTTTTTAATTTCTGTCTGGGATGATAAAAAAAAGGAAACATTAAAAATGGATCTGTGGACCAAAGACATGCCTTTAGATGAAATGAAACAGTTTTTTCATCAAACATTACTTTCAATGTCTGATACTTTTTACAAAGCGACTAATGATGAAAAAATGACAGCAACGATGCGCGATTTTTGTAATTATTTTGCTGAAAAGTTAGATCTGATGAAAAAGTAAACTTCAGAACGTCATTGCGAATCTTTTTTTAACCCGAATTATTCATGGATGTTCGTTATGAAAAGTAAAAATACCAATAGATATGGAAAGCACAGAAGGTTTTTTTTGAAATAATTGTATCCCTCCCGAAATTTCGGGATTGAGGAATAAAATTTTCGAGCATTATTCATTGCTTTTTATTTTTTAAATAGGAAATCATCTGTTCGGCTTCGCCTCGGGTTTCATATATAGCAGGTAGTTTGGCTTTGTAATAGAATAGCTATGAATAATTCGGGTTAAGGCGTGGCAATCTCATTTTAGAAAAAATGCTTGAGTTTATCTATAACATTTAATCTAAAGAATTCCTCGACGCTTTGCGTCGGGGTTTCCAGTTTACCTCTCCTTTGGAGAGGTCGTAATCGCATTTAGAGATTACGGGTGAGGCAAAATATATAATTTCGATTTGACCTAAAAGGTCAAAATGATCCCGATAGCTATCGGGATGCTTCGAGGATAGTTCGTTTCAAGAAATTATTTATTATGTTACAAAAATACTTCGACAAGCTCAGTGTGACAAGGCAATTTCTATTCAGAAATACTATAATCATTAATAAGCTTAATGACCGTAGCATAATCTTCGTTAGTATTTACAAATTCATATTCAGAAACATCTATGATCAACGTATTCAAATTGGGTTCTGTTTTAATAAAATTTGAATATCCTTGATGGATTTTTTCTAAATAATCAGGAGCAATTTTTTGCTCATAATCTCTACCACGTTTTTTAATATTATCTAATAAACGCTCAGTATTTTGATATAAATAGATATAAAGGTCTGGCTTAGTAATTTCTTTGTACATAACATCAAACATACGTCTATACAAAGCATATTCTTCTTTGGGTAAAGATATTTGAGCAAATATCAAAGATTTAAAAATATAATAATCAGAAACAATAAAGTTTTTAAATAGATCAAATTGTGCTAGATCATCTGTTAGTTGCTGATATCTATCTGCTAAAAAACTCATTTCTAGTGGAAAAGCATAGCGTTCCATATCAGCATAATATTTAGGCAAAAACGGATTATCAGCAAAACGTTCTAATACTAATTTAGCATTAAAGTCATCACCGATCATTTTAGCTAGTGTGGTTTTACCAGCACCTATATTTCCTTCAATAGCAATATAATTATATTTTTCAACCAAAGAAACAGGTCTTTTTAATTGTAAATTGGTTTCTTGAATTTCTGAACTATCCTCACAGCTCTGTAAACACATCAAAATTGTTTTTTTGGCTATAGGATGTTTTACATTTGAGGCAATTTCGGTTAATGGTACCAGTACAAATTTGCGTTCTAACATTTTTGGATGAGGTACTTTTAGATTATTATAAAAGATAATTTCATCATCAAAAAGTAATACATCAATATCAATAATACGTGCTTTATAAGCATCAGTAGTATTCCTAACCCTACCTAGTTTTTCTTCAATTCGTAAGACGGTATCTAACAAATTCTCAGGGTTTAAATTGGTAGCAACTTCAATACAAATATTAAAAAAATCATCACTTTTAAACCCCCATGATTTGGTTTTATATACTGAGGATATTTTGGTAACTCTACCTACATTTTGACCAATTAAATTGACTGCGAGTTGTAAGTTTTCAAGCTTGTTACCCAAATTGCTACCCAGAGATAAATATGTAGTTCGTTGAATCTTCATTGAATGTTACAAAGAAACTAAAATCAATAGATAAAAGTTTATATTTGCGTTTCAAATTATGAACATTTTAGCGATTAATATGTAACTTTAATAGATTAATGAAGACAGATTAATAAAATAAACTAGATAAATAAAGTAATGAAATTTTTAAGAGAATTATTGGCAGTAATATTGGGAGTTTTTATAGCAACAGGAATCATGTTTGTGGTTTTTATAGCTTTTGTTTCAGCCTCAGCTTCAGCATTTGGTGACGAAGGGAAGGTGACATTGAAAAGCAATTCAGTTTTAGAATTAAAACTTGAAAAACCAATTAAAGATTATGCACCCAAAAATTCTGATCCGTTAGAAGCACTTTTTGAAATGGGTGATGAAAAGTTAGGTTTAAATCAAATTATCAATGCCATAGAAAATGCTAAAACCGATAATGATATTAAAGGAATTAGTATCAATACATTGTTTATTAAAGGAGGAATTGCACAGACACAAGCCATTAGAGATAAACTGTTAGAATTTAAAGAGTCCGGTAAATTTGTACTTGCTTATGCTGATTTTTATGCTCAAAAAAATTACTACTTAAGTTCTGTGGCCGATTCTATTTTTATAAATCCGGTTGGAGAAGTTGATTTTAAAGGACTGGCAAGTGAAATATTGTATTTAAAAGATTTTGAAGATAAATATGGTGTTAAAATGGAAGTTATCCGCCATGGTAAATATAAAAGTGCGGTAGAGCCATTTCTAACTAATAAAATGAGCGATGCTAACAAAGAACAGATCAGTTCATTTTTAAATTCAATTTGGACAGAACTCATAACCGATATAGCTACAAGTAGAAATAAAACTATTAACGAATTGAATGCCATTGCTGATGATCTATTGGCAAGGAATCCTGAATTAGCAATTGAAAATAATATGATTGATGGTGAGTTGTTTCATGATGAATACGAAAATAAACTAAAAACATTAATTTCAATTGAAGCAGATGATGAATTGAATACAATTACATTAGATGATTATATTGCTACCGGTAAAGGAAGAATAAAATCTACCTCATCTGATAAAATAGCCATTGTGTATGCACAAGGAGAAATACGATATGGAGAAGGAGATGAAAATTATATTGGTCAAGATAAAATAATAGAAGCTTTGCAAAAAGTTAGAAAAGATGATAAGATCAAGGCTATTGTGTTACGTGTAAATTCACCCGGTGGAAGTGCCTTGGCTTCTGATTTGATCTGGAGAGAGTTAGAAATTACAAAAAAAGAGAAACCTTTAGTGGTTTCTATGGGTAATTATGCGGCTTCAGGCGGATATTATATTGCTTGTAATGCTGACAAGATACTGGCTGAGCCAACTACTATCACAGGTTCAATAGGTGTTTTTGGTATGATTCCTAATGTAAGTGAATTAGCAGATCGAATGGGTATAAATGCTGAACAAGTTGGTACAAATAAACAGTCTTTAGGTTACAGCCCTTTTGAGCCAATGTCTGATGATTTTCATAAGGTTGTGAAAGAAAGTATAGAAGATGTTTATACAACTTTTGTTAATAGAGTTTCTAAAGGACGTAATATGACATTTGCTCAAGTTGACAGTATTGCTCAGGGTAGAGTTTGGACAGGTACAGAAGCATTAGAAAACGGATTGGTGGATCAATTAGGGAGCTTAGAGGATGCAATTGAAGTTGCTGCTGAATTGGCTGAAGTTACAGATTATAGAATAACAAACTATCCTCGTTTTAAAAAGGACTTTAAAGACGCATTTAAACCTTTTTCATTTACTAAGGTAGCTAAAGAAAATTTGTTAAAAGAAGAATTAGGGCATGAATACTATACCATTTACAAAAACATAAAACAGTTTTCAGAACTAAAAGGCATACAAGCAAGAATGCCTTTTGTAATTGAGATTAAATAAGTTTGTCATTCCTGCGAAGGCAGGAATCTGTATTAAATTTAGACTGGATTCCTGCCTCCGCAGGAATGACAGCATTTTATTTCCTTAGATAAGTAACAAAACTATACTCATACTGATGTTTTTCATCAGCATTAAAATCTTGACGAGCAGTTTCTTTCCAAATGGTCATGTCTATTTCAGGAAAAAAGACATCAGCATCAAATACAGCATCTACTAATGTAAGATCTAACACATCAGCAATTTTAATTGCTTGACTGTAGATTTGGGCACCTCCTAAAATAAACGGATTAGGATCATCACAAGCTTTTAATGCATCATCTAAAGAATTGACAATTGTACAACCTTCTGCTTGAAAATTACCATTTCTGGTGATGATAATATTTGTGCGATTTGGCAAGGGTTTTCCTAATGATTCAAAAGTTTTTCTACCCATGATCACATCATGACCTGATGTTACTTTTTTAAAACGTTTTAGATCATTGGGTAAGTGCCAGATCAGATCATTGTTCTTGCCAAGTTCTCTATTCTTGCCAATAGCAGCAATAATAGTAATCATACGTCTAGACTTTTTTTTTGAGATTCAGGTAATTTATCATCAGGAGTAATCATACCTTTTTTAATTAGACTCCTTTCAAGACCTTCTGATTTGTCAAGGTGTTTTTCAATTAGTTTTTCGGTTTCTTTACGTTCCCATTCTTTACCAAAGAAACGTTTGGTAATAAAAATATTTATAAAGTGAAGTATCCAAACAACTAGCCATAATGCAATGGCATACTTAAACCATTCGCCAAATCGTTCGCCAACATTAAAGACTAAGTTCAGTACTATTAAAAATACAGAGCCTACTAAAAAGAGCACGAAGTGATAATACAAACGTTTTTTTTGTTTTACACGTTTGCGTGCTTTTTCATAAAGTTCATGTTGTCCTTTTGATTCCAAATTGATGTAAGGTTAGTTTGTTGAAAGGTTTAATTTAAGAGTACATTACATATCTTTTAACCATTCTTTGATATAGCCTGAAAAGTCTTCAGTTTCTAAGGCATCATTTATATCATCTAAACTCAATTGCTCATTTTCTAAGGTATTCAATATTGTTTGAATGGCAGTTAACTTATTGAGATCATCAATTTGATCAATCCTTTCTAGGAGGTTCTTTTTTAATTCTTCTTTTTGCATTTTTTATTGTTTAGCCTAATTACGATACTAAATTATAACCTTAACAATTAATATCAAAGTTATTTACGATAAAACTAAGTTAATTCTTAAATTAGTATTAAACAGCAACTATTCCTTTAATATGAGGATGCGGATTGTAATCTACTAAATGAAAATCTTCAAAAGTAAAATCAGTAATATTTTTTATTTCCGGATTCAAAACCATTTTTGGTAAAGGTCTCAACTCTCTTGATAATTGTAGTTCAAATTGCTCTTTATGATTGTTATAAATATGTGCGTCACCAAAAGTATGTATAAAATCTCCAGCTTCATAACCACAAACTTGTGCCATCATCATGGTAAATAATGCATAAGAAGCAATATTAAAAGGAACTCCTAAAAAAATATCTGCACTTCGTTGATATAACTGCAAGGACAATTTTGGTTTAGTATTTTCTCCTCCTTCGGAGGTTGGGGGGCTTACATAAAATTGAAAAAAGGCATGACAAGGTGGTAAAGCCGCTTTACCGTTAGCAACATTTTCACTAAAAGAAATAGAAGTGTCAGGTAAAACTGAAGGATTCCAAGCCGAAATTAACATTCTTCTACTGTCAGGATTGCTTTTTAATGTCTCAATTACATCAGTTAATTGATCAATTTCATCACTATTCCAATTACGCCATTGATGTCCGTAAACCGGACCTAGATCACCGTTTTCATCAGCCCAATCATTCCAGATACGTACCCCATTTTCTTGTAAATAGTTAACGTTTGTATCACCTTTTATAAACCAAAGTAATTCATAAATAATAGATTTTAAATGTAATTTTTTTGTAGTAACCATGGGGAAACCTTCACTCAGATCAAATCGCATTTGATAGCCGAATACGCTTTTGGTACCTGTACCGGTTCTATCTTCCTTTTCGTTTCCGTTTTCTAAAACGTGTTTTACTAAATCTAAATACTGCTTCATCCCATCCTAACCTTCCCAAAGAGAAGGGATTTAATTTAATGATTAACTTAATTTATATCTGGGAACAAAAATAAAAAAAGCTTCCCATTCAGAGAGAAAGAAACTTTATATTTATTAATAGGTTATTAACTTATGAGAATATAAACTATTTGATTGAAATTCTAATATTTTTCCCCTTGGGGGAAATCGAAGATTCAACGGAGTTAAATGCCTGAAGGACAAAGGGGCTTACCCTAAAATCATCCCGGCGATAGTAGCAGAAATTAAGGAAGCTAATGAACCGCCTATTAATGCTTTCATACCAAATTGTGACAATGTTTTTCTTTGCCCCGGAGCTAATGAACCTATTCCACCTATTTGAATACCAATTGAAGCAAAATTTGCAAATCCACATAACATATAGGTTGCCATGATAATCGATTTATTATAGGTTAAATGAGTTGCATTTGCTACATTTTTTAGATCTGCAAGTTGAATATATCCTACAAATTCACTCGCAGCTAATTTTATTCCTAATAATTGACCCATTAGCATCATATCTTCTTTGGCAACACCAATTAACCACATTAAAGGCGCGAAAATTGTTCCAAGGATAGATTCTAAAGATAATTTTGGATAGGGCGTATTTACTGCCATCCAATTGTTTAAAGAAGTAAAGTCTCCTATCCAACCAAATATACCATTTATCATAGCAATTAATGCTACAAAAACCAATAGCATAGCACCAACATTAACTGCAAGTTTAAGACCTTCTGTTGTACCATTAGCAATAGCGTCTAAAACATTAGAACCAATTTTTTCTGAAGAGACATTTACATCTGTATTTACAGTTTCTGTTTGTGGATATAATATTTTAGAAATTACAATAGCTCCAGGTGCTGCCATGACTGATGCAGCAAGTAAATGTTTGGCGTATATCAATCGTAATACGGGATCATCACCGCCTAAAAACCCTATATAAGCTGCCAATACAGCACCAGCTACAGTGGCCATACCGCCTATCATAACCAATAGCATTTCAGATTTGTTCATTTTTTCTAAATAAGCCTTAATGAGCAGGGGTGCTTCGGTTTGGCCGAGAAAAATATTTCCCGCTACTGATAAACTTTCCGCACCCGAGATACCTAATATCTTAGTAAGCAATAAAGCCATTACTTTTACTACTTTTTGAATAATGCCTAAATAGAATAGTACAGATGTTAATGCCGAAAAGAAAATAATAGTAGGCAATACTTGGAAGGCGAAAATAAAACCAAAAGTATCCATATCTACTACTAAGCCTTCAAATAAAAATTTACTTCCAGCTCTAGTATAATCTAAAATATTTACAAATATCTGACCTACAAAATCGAATCCTTTTTGAATAAAAGGTATTTTTAATACACCAATGGCAATTAGTAACTGAATAGCAAGTCCAAAACCAACCGTTTTCCAATTAATGGCTTTTTTATTACTACTGAACAAAAATGCGATAAAAAGTAAGGTGATCATTCCAAGAATACCTCTCCATAAAGAATTTACTGAAAACCCTTCACTGGGAATTATTGTTGCTGTTTTGTTGGTTGTATTAGTCACAGCTATTTTAGATTCTTGAGAACCTACTTTTTTATCAAGAACTAATGTGGAATCATTAGAAGATTTAACATCTTCTGTTTGTTGGGTTTGAGAGGTTTCAGCTTGCTGATTTTTTTCTGTTTCCTGAGCTATAGTATTAAAATGTAGACTTAATACAGCAAAGGCAACTAGCAATAATTTTCGCATAATATGTGGGTTGTTATTTTTGTCTTTTGGAGATTTCGTCTCTTATTTTAGCAGCTAATTCATAATCTTCATTGGCAACCGCCTCATTTAACTGATTGTGCAAATCTTGTAAAGAGATTTCATTAAATGAAAGATCTTGCATAATATCAGCAGCCAATTCTTCAACTTCAATTTTTGCTTGGGTTAATTTAGGCTCTTCTTTAATTTTTAAGAAAATACCTGCTTTGTCTAAGATGTTTTCATAAGTAAAAATAGGTGCATTAAAGCGAGTGGCCAATGCAATAGCATCTGAAGTTCTGGCATCAATGATCTCTTCAATCTTATCACGTTCACAAATTAAACTAGAATAAAAGACGCCATCAACTAGTTTATGGATAATTACTTGTTTAACGATGATATTAAATCTATCAGAAAATGTCTTGAATAAGTCGTGTGTAAGTGGTCTAGGCGGTTTTATTTCTTTCTCTAAGGCAATAGCAATTGATTGTGCTTCAAAAGCTCCAATGATAATCGGTAAGGTACGTTCACCATCTACTTCGCTTAAAACCAACGCGTAAGCACCGCTTTGTGTTTGACTATAAGAAATACCTTTTATGTTAAGACGAACTAAACTCATAAACTAAATAAAAAACTGTCTAATTAAAAGGCTTGTTTGCTCAACCAATTAGACAGCCTTTGAAGGCACAATTTAATAAAATTATGCGTTTTGAGCTTTAAATTCTTTTAACTTTTCAATTAATTGTGGTACAACCTCAAAAGCATC
>VAPL010685882.1_pt1 | contig 59599 bp, 51 predicted proteins | sample 3395061 | NCBI WGS metagenome assembly VAPL01 (sample SAMN08290444, study PRJNA428436) | hydrothermal vent metagenome | isolation source: Deep-sea hydrothermal vent chimney 2 | place: Pacific Ocean: Juan De Fuca Ridge | depth 2182 m m | reverse complement strand
TAATTTTATTCTTTTTCAAGGCAAAATTTTCAAGCATAGCATCGCTATAGTTGAAGATTTTAACGCAGTAAAAGGGCAAAAGAACAAGCTAAAATGTATCAGTTATTTCTTAACAGTGCCTAAGCCTTAAGTCTATTAGTCTTCTGTCTGTCTAATAATAGGAATGATATTTGTTATATTTACGGAATAAATTCACCTATGAAGCTTAAAAAGTTTTCACTTAGAACGAGAATATTTTTAGCAATGATCTTATTAGTGGTCATTGCTTCTATTTTGATAGCCTTAATCACTATTTTTCAATACAAAGAACAGGCTGAAGATTATCATAAAGGGCGATTAGAACGAAAGGAAAATGCTATTAAAGCGAGTATCGATATTGAATTACAACGTAGAACTACCTATCCGATAGAAGAAGCGTATTTATCTTTAATATTTAAAGATAAAATTTATGATATTTCTGATATCAATCAATTAGATATTCTCATCTTTGATCTAAATGGTAAATTACAACTTAGTTCATCTTCCAGTTTTACAAAAGATACTACCAATTACGATATCTCTAAAAGAATTTTAAAAAGAATTGAAGATAGTGAAGATCATCGTGTTGTTGCAGAAGACCAAACACCAACAGGTATAAAATTTCAATCTTCTTATACCTATATCAATGATAATAAATTTAAACCTATAGGGATATTACATTTACATTACTTAGAGGATAATACATTTCAAGAAAAAGAGTTGAAAGAATTTTTGATGCGCCTGACATTGGTGTATTTATTAATGTTAGTAATAGCTGTAGTCATTGCTTATTTTATATCTAAATATATCACCAAATCAATAAAAACGGTTAGCGAAAAAATGTACCAGACAGCGCTTCATAAACGGAATGAAAAAATTGTTTTAAAAGATGCCAGTCAAGAGATCTTTAATTTGGTAAATGCTTATAATAGTATGGTTGATGAGTTGGGTGAAAGTGCGGTAAGGTTGGCTAAAAGTGAACGTGAACAAGCTTGGCGAGAAATGGCTAAGCAGGTAGCACATGAAATTAAGAATCCGTTGACTCCGATGAGATTGACGGTACAAAATTTTGAACAACGGTTTGACGCAAACGACCCAAATATCAAAGGTAAATTGAGTGAGTTTAGCAAATCATTGATTCAACAAATTGATACAATGAGCTCAATTGCATCTGCATTTTCAAGTTTTGCTGAAATGCCGAAACAGAAAAGAGAAAAGTTAGATGTTATAGAAGTTGTTAAATTAGCCTTAGATATTTTTAGTGAAGATTTTATTCATTATTTTCACGAAGATGATACCTTAATAGCTCAATTAGATAAAACACATTTGATAAGAATTTTAACAAATCTGGTAAAAAATGCCATTCAATCACTTGAAAATATCGATGATCCTAAAATTGAGGTTAAAGTTAAAGAAGATAATGGTAATGTTATTATTAGTGTTGCAGATAACGGTAAAGGTATTGAAGAAACAGATAAAAATAGGATTTTTGAACCTAAATTCACTACAAAATCAAGTGGAATGGGGTTAGGTTTACCGATGATAAAAAATATTGTGGAAGCTTATGATGGAAATATTACTTTTACATCAGAAATAAATCGAGGAACTGTTTTTATAGTTACCATTCCTAAAAAATAAATTATCACACTGAGTCTGTCATCTCGAGCGAAGTCGAGAGGCGAAGTGTCTTAAATATTAAATAAAATGAGTTACAATAACATTCTAGTTTCAGAAAATGATAGTATAACTACTATTATTATCAATCGTCCAAAAAAATTAAATGCTTTAAATAGGGAAACCATTCAAGAGTTACATGACGCTTTCTTGGAAGCAGACTCTGATAAAGATACCCGAGTGATCATCCTTACCGGAAGTGGAGATAAAGCCTTTGTTGCCGGTGCAGATATTTCTGAATTTGCAAATTTTGAAGTTGCAGAAGGTGCAAATCTATCTAAAAAAGGACAAGAACTATTATTTGATTTTATTGAGAATTTAGGAACTCCGGTTATTGCTGCGATTAACGGATTTGCCCTTGGCGGAGGTTTAGAATTAGCCATGGCTTGTCATTTTAGAATTGCAAGTGATAATGCTAAAATGGGATTGCCTGAAGTTGGTTTAGGTGTGATTCCCGGATATGGAGGCACACAGCGTTTACCTCAATTGGTTGGTAAAGGAAAAGCGATGGAAATGATTATGACCGCAGGAATGATCTCAGCCGAAGACGCACTACAAAACGGATTGGTAAATCATATAGTTTCTCAAGAAGAATTACTCCCTTTAGCCGAAAAAATAGCCGGTAAAATATTACGAAATTCACCATTAGCAATAGCATCAGCCATCAAAGCGGTAAACGCAAATTTTAAAGACGGTGTTAATGGCTTTGATGTTGAAATAAGAGAATTTGGTAACTGTTTTGGAACTGATGATTTTGAAGAAGGTACAACTGCGTTTTTGGAAAAACGGAAAGCTAATTTTTAAATTTCACCATCCCATTCCGCATAAAACTGTTTTAAATACAGCTCCATAAATTGATGCCTCTTAGCGGCAAGTTGTCGCCCAGTTCTAGTGTTCATTTTATCTTTTAGGAGTAATAGTTTTTCGTAGAAGTGGTTGATAGTAGGAGCAGTATTTTTTTTATATGCTGCTTTAGTCATAGTTAGATTAGGAAGAATTTCAGGATTATAGAGTGCTCTATTTTTAAATCCACCATAATTAAAACAGCGCGCAATACCAATAGCGCCAATGGCATCTAAACGATCGGCATCCTGAACAACATCTAGTTCTATTGAGAAAAATACTCGTTTTACATTACCTCCCTTGTAAGAAATATTTTTAATGATTTGAACAACGTGTTCAATAATAACGCTATCTACATTTTGAGAAACTAAAAATTCAGTTGCTTTTTTCGGACCGATGGTTTCATCACCATCATAAAACTTTGAATCGGCTATATCGTGTAATAAAGCGCCAAGCGAGACAACAAAATCATCAACCTTTTCTCCTTTAGCAATTAATTTTGCATTGCTAAACACTCTTTGAATATGGAACCAGTCATGACCGCCTTCAGCATCTTTAAGTGTTTTTTTTACAAAGCCAATTGTCGTATCAATAATTTGTTGCTCATTCATGCTATAAAAATAAAAAACCTCTGAATATTCAGAGGTTTTTCTTGGTATTTAATTTTAAATATTATTGTTTAGCAAAACTCCTGATAAGCACCTGCTAAGTTTTCAGCAATCATTTCAGCAGATCTGCCTTCAATATGATGACGCTCTAACATGTGTACCAATTCGCCATCTTTAAATAGGGCTACTGCCGGAGACGATGGAGGAAAAGGAATCATGTATTCTCTCGCTTTTACTGTAGATTCTACATCTACCCCTGCAAAAACAGTAGTTAAATTATCAGGTTTTTTATCACTTTGTAATGACATGATGGTGCCAGGTCTTGCTGTACCTGCTGCACAACCACAAACAGAATTTACCACAATCAACGTTGTGCCTTTTTCTTGTAGCATATTGTCAACTTCAGCAGCAGTATGTAGTTCTTTAAAACCTGCATTCACTAATTCTTGACGCATAGGTTTTACAATTTCTTCTGGATACATAAATTTTAATTATTTAGTTCTTTTACAAAGATATAAGTTTGGACTGAATTTCAACATAAATGTAAAGGATAAAAATTATTAAATTTCAAAAAACAATTCCAAAAAGCATCTAAATCTAATTGAATTGAAAAAGTGAAATTATAATCTATAAATGTATCTTTGAAAATTATTATACAAATTGATTTATGGCAAATTTTGCAAAATGGTTAGGCGGAAGTCTAGGATGGTCATTAGGAGGTCCGATAGGCGGAATTTTAGGATTCGTTCTAGGAAGTTTTATTGACGGTTTTTCTGAAGGAGATATTACAAATGCTAGACAAACTTCTGGAAGAATAAAAGGGACAGGTGCTGGTGATTTTGAAATTAGTTTATTGATTTTGGCTGCTGTTGTAATAAAAGCTGATGGTAAAGTCAATAGAAGAGAATTAGACTTCGTTCGTAGTAGTTTTATAGGAATGTATGGCAAGGAAAAAGCCAACAAAGCCTTTAAACTGTTTGGAGGCATTATTAAAAAAAATGATATTTCTACAAGACAGGTATGTATTCAGATCCGTCAACATATGACCCATGCTTCTCGTTTGCAATTGCTTCATTTTCTATTTGGTATCGCTAAAGCGGATGGACTGGTAAGTCAAGCAGAAATAAATACAGTTAAAAGGATTTCAGTGTATTTATATATAAGTAACCGTGATTTTGAATCGATCAAAGCGATGTTTCATTCGGTTTCTAGCAATAAGTACACTTCAAATAATGCTTATAAGATATTAGAAATTACTAAAAGGGCAACAGATGCTGAGGTTAAAAAAACATACCGAAAACTGGTAAAAAAACATCATCCTGATAAGTTACGTCATTTGGGTGAGGAATATCAAAAAGGTGCAGAAGAAAAATTTCGTCAAATACAAAAGGCATATGAGCAAATCCAAAAAGAGCGAGGGATGTAGTCAAGTACGCAGTATTCAGTCTGCAGTAAATGAATTCTGTCATTGACTCCGTAGAATCTTCGATTTCAGAACGTAACTTAGTGGAGTGAAGAATCTCTTTTAACAGTGAGGTCTTCACTCAAAGTGAAGACCTCACTTGATTTGAAAGAAACCCTTACTCAATTCATAAATACAAATCTAAACTTTTAGGTCCTTCGAGTATTGTTTTTGTAATGTTAGATTGATTTTTATCATCAATACTAGTATGCCATTTTACCAACGAAATTTCTAAGTCTTTAATTTCTATACCAATTATCGAGTTAGGATGCACACAACTACCATCATTAAAATAAGGTAACTCACCAGGATCGGGAAAACGCGGTCTGTGTGTATGTCCAGCAATAACCATTTGATTGTTATTTTTTAACATCCAACCTTTTAATTTTCGTTCAACCTTAATTAAATTTTTATAATTTTTTGCAGGACTTGTTGGGTCTTTCACCTCAAACCATTTTTGTAACGGCATCCAAAAATAACGTACAAAAAATCTACTAAATTTCCAAAACTTATAATTAAACCAATCTGCTTGATGACCGTGAATTAAGAGTATTTTTTTATTAGTATTTTCTATTTCTAATAGAATACTTTCGTGAAATTCTAAATTAAATAGTTTTTCTTTTTCAATGATATTTTTAGGCCTAAAAATTTGATATAACATTTTTTCGACAGTCAAAGGGTCTCTAAATATCATATCATGGTTACCCCAAAGCATATGAAGTCTATTCTCTTGATGAAATAGTTTCAATAACTCGAAAGTAGTTTTATGTGCTTTGTAAATAGGTTCAAAAGAGTAATTCTCCCAAAGTTCAATACCATCACCCAATTCTATATAGGTATAATTGTTTTGATAATATTGCTGAATAGCATGTTTGTAAATTTCCATATTATGGACAAAATCGTCAGCATAACTGTTATCGCCTTTATGTAAATCACTAAACATAATGAGTTTTGAATCGCAATTAATGGTCAGCGGTTTGGCATTTTTAAGGGCGTTGTCAAGGATTGAATGGATCATTGCATTCTATTATTGTTTTAAAAAGGACTTATAAATAGTGGCTTTATCAGTTTGAACTTTAATAAAATATAATCCTGAACTTAGTTTTGATACATTTATTTTTTCTACTAATTGTAGTTTTCTTTCTATTTGTCCTAAGGTATTAAAAATAGTAACGTTTTCAATGAAAATATCATTTGGTTTGTCAATACTTAATTCTGTAGAAACAGGGTTTGGGTATATAACAAATTTTGAGGCTAAAATTTCATCATTAATACCTAGAACAGCACTGTTAAACCTAGAAATTAAGTGTTTATCAGGGTCAACTTCTATTTGAGTTGCTTGAAAATTAATCGTTTCTAGAAATTCTTCTCCTTCAATGGTGTTATTTAGAATTAAGTCTAATATTTCTCCACCCGAACCATGTACTCTAATAGGAACCGGTGCTTCAAAATAATTTACCGAAGTATGACTTTGACTCTGATCTATAGTAATTTTAAGTTGATTTGATTGAGGTTGACTCCAATTCAAGGTATAACTAGGGTAACCTTGATTATAGATCCAATCATTAAAAAATTCACTTAGATCTTGTCCGCTTGCAGCTTCCATATTAGCTATAAAATCAGGAGTCTTAGCATAATTATATGCTAGATCAGGGTCAACTAAATAATTTTTCATTCCTTGAAAAAAAACAGCATTACCTAGTTTTTTACGAAGCATATGTAATACCATTGCGCCTTTTCGGTAAGATAGGCGTCCGTTAAAAATTCTACTTACATTGGTGGTGTCAGAGTCAGATAAATATACAGCTCCACCAGATTCAGATGTAACTGAATTTATAGTACTTACTCTCCAATTTTTAAAGGGAATCTCTCCATCTAGATTTTCGACAGTTAATCCTGCTAAATAAGTAGCAAAGCCTTCATTTAGCCAAATGTCTTTCCAACTTCCACATGTAATTTTATTTCCAAACCATTGATGTGCTAATTCATGAGCAATCAAACCTCTGCTAAAACTTCCCATAAATGAAACAGTAGTATGTTCCATACCACCTCCCCATCCAAATTGGGCATGTCCATATTTTTCATCTGCAAAAGGATATTCTTCAAATAATTGAGTAAAAAGATCCATAATATCTACCGTTACACCAGTTTGATTTTGAGCCGATGCAAAATTTTCAGGATATACATAATTAACAATATCAAAAGGATTACCATTATTGGCAACCGTATGTGAATATACTTCATAGTTTGTAACCGCTATAGCTATTAAATACGCAGGAATAGCATATTGATGCTTAAAATGAGTAGTTTTATTAGTGCCATTAACCGTTTGGCTTTGCTCTAACCCGTTTGATACTGCAATATATTCTTCATTTGAAGCATTAAATTGTGGTGTAGTAATAAATACATCAATTTTATCAATTTTATCGTTCAGGTCTTGTTTGCAAGGCCACCAACCTTTAGCGCCATATGGTTCAGAAAGCGTCCAAATAACAGGGTCTCCATTATGAGTAGATTGTTCAAAAGAACCAAAACCAGAACTTATAGGGTTACCGTTATAAGTAATTTTTACTGAAGTTGACTGTCCTTCTAAAAGGGTTGTTGATAATGTAATGACTAACTCATCATTTGCATTTTGAGAAAATGATAAAACCGATCCGTTTTGTGTCACATCACTAACTGTCATATTATTTGCCAGATCAAACGTAACAGTACTTAAATCACTTTTTGCAGTAAAATCTGTAGTTACAACACCGTTTATAAAGGCAACAGAAGGGTTTATAGTAAAATCTAAGCGATGATAAGTTACATCATAATTCGCTGTGTTGATATTAGCTTTATAATTAATGGTTTTACTGGCCGATTTAACTTCAGCTTCAATAATTTGATTAAATGTTGATTTTACTTCTTGTGAAAAACCTAAATGAACAATAAATATTAAAAGAATGAGTAGTATTTTTTTCATAAGTAGTACTTTTGAACTGTTAAAAATACCATTTTCTATATAAAAGACAATTATTAAATGTTAAAAGGTAAAAACGAACAACGTACTTCTCTATCTGAATTAGGAGAGTTTGGATTGATACAACACTTAACAAACACTGTTAAATTGACTCACAAATCATCTATAAAAGGTGTTGGTGATGATGCTGCTGTTTTAGAATTTGACAATAAACAGGTTTTAATTACTACTGATCTATTAGTTGAAAATGTTCATTTTGATTTGAGCTATATGCCTTTAAAACATTTAGGCTATAAAGCTGTGATGGTAAATCTATCTGATGTATATGCCATGAACGGTACAGCAACTCAGATTACGGTTTCAATTGCGGTTTCTAATCGTTTTCCTCTGGAAGCAATAGAAGAATTATATGCAGGTATTCATTTGGCCTGTAAAACATACAAGGTCGATTTGATTGGAGGTGATACAACTTCTTCAACTACAGGTTTATTGATTAGTATTACAGCCATTGGAGAAGTTGATAAAAAAGATGTGGTTTATAGAAACGGAGCAAAATCCAATGATCTATTGGTGGTAACCGGTGATTTAGGAGCTGCTTATTTAGGTTTACAAGTATTAGAACGTGAAAAACAGGTCTTTCAGGCGAACCCAAAAGCACAGCCAGATTTAGAAAATTATACTTATTTGGTTGAGCGACAATTGAAACCAGAAGCTAGAAAAGATATTTCTAAATTATTAAAAGAACTAGAAGTTAAACCTACAGCAATGATTGATATCAGTGATGGTTTATCGTCTGAAATAATACATATATGTACCCAAAGTAAGGTAGGATGTAATTTATTTGAAGATAAAATTCCGTTAGACCCGCAAGTTATTTCTACCTGTGAAGAGTTTAATATGGATAGTACAACGGTAGCTTTAAGTGGTGGCGAAGATTATGAGTTATTATTTACAATAGATACGGCTAATTTTCCTAAAATTAAGGCAAATCCAAATTTAACGGTTATTGGTCATATGACAGAACAAAATGAAGGGATGCATTTGATCACAAGAGGCAATCAAAAAGTGGAATTGACAGCGCAAGGGTGGAATGCGTTGTTGAAAAAGGAGTAGGATTTTGGATTACGCTTATCGGTTTGTGTATGAAGCGTTGGGCGTTTTTAAGCACTTCATTTTCGGTTTATTACTTAGCGAAATTTACAATTTTTCTTTTAAAATTTACACGCAAAAATGTAAATTTTGCGGACTTTGTAAAACGCACTAAACTTTGAGTTAAGCACTGAAACCCTTATTATTTTTACACTTTGTTGGCAGCTGTTATTTCTCAATTTATATCAAATAAAATATGCAATAAATCATTCCTAAATTGAATCCTGAATGACATAATATTGCTCCCCATATAGAATCTGTTCGTTTTTTCATTTCGATGAATATTAAGCTTAGAATAAACATACTTAATACCCATATTAATGCTGGAATTGAATAAAAATCCCAATTATTATTTACGAAAATTAACCCAAAATGAGAGATATGAGTTAAAGCAAAAGCTGAACTATCTATAATTGATGCTTTTTTATTTCCAACCGATTTCGCAAAACTTCCGTGGACAATTCCTCTAAAAAATAATTCTTCTCCAATTGGGCTAAAAATCATTCCAGTAACTGCCATTATCATAAACATTGTCCTTTTACCTTGGGCAGAAATGTTTTCTGGAATATTATATGATTTGCCAATATATTCATACCAATTTTCGTAAGACTTCCCGTATAGACCTTGTCCTAAGAGATATAAAATCACACTAAATATTAGACCTATTGCCAAAGCTAAAATTAAAAAACTCAGTTTTTTAGTAGTTTTTATTCCTATTTTTTTTCTTCCGTACTTACTTAAAAACAAGAACGGAACTAATGCAGAAACAAACATTACTAAACCAATTAAACTATAATTTCCAGTTTCATTTGCATTCAGCACCAGAATAAATCGAGGAATACATATAATTAAAAGCAAAAATAGTCCAAACTTCCAGTTGAACTTAAAATACCTGTTCCAAAAAGGTTTTAATTCATATTTCATTTTTTTTCTAACGGTGATTTTTAATTGCCACTAACGTGTTAAGGGTATAAATTCGTTTTAATGATTTATATCCAATGATAAGCGAAGTTCGTTGAAATTAAGTTAAGAAGCAAGCTAAATAATTTGTCAGATTTAGTTAGTGTTCTTAATTCTGGAAGGGTTTTAAACCCTTCCAGAGTTGGTTAGTAAAAGGTGAATCACTCACCTATAAGTTCAGCCAATAATGATTCTAATTCTTTTTGATGTAAGTTTTTACCTACAATTTTATAGTCGGCATCAATAAGGTAATTCATAGGTAAAGCGGTAACGGCATAGTCATAAGCGGCAGGAGTTTTAAAACGTTGCAATGACGAAACATTTGTCCAAGTTCTATTGTCTTTTTCCAGAGCTTTTAACCACTTATCTCGTTTATCATCTAGAGATACACCATATATTTCAAAACCTTTGCTGTTGTATTTTTTATAGAGTTCATTCAACATTTTACTTTCACTTCTACAGGGACCGCACCAACTAGCCCAAAAATCAATTAAGGTGTATTTTTTATGAATTGAATATAAATTAATAGCATTGCTGTCAGCAGTATTCATTTCTATATTGGCTGCGGTACCGCCAACAGAAGTTTGTTGTAAACGTGTTACTTTTTCTCTCATTTTTGCAGTTATCTCTAGGTCTGGATGTGCTGTTTCAAAAGCAGTAGTTAGTGAATCAAAAAAAGAAAGATTTTCTGCTCCTTTCCAACGAATAGATGTTGCATAAAGTCCTAGGGTAGTACCCATATTAGCCACAATAAACTGATTTAATTCAGCCAAGTGAATGTCGTAATTTGCTATTTCTAAACTACCTAAAGAATCAATTTTTCTTTGGTTTGGAACCTCAGCTCTTTTTAATTCTTTGATCTCCCTTCGTACTGATCTAACCAAGGTGTCTAAAGATTTTTCTCTAAAAGTTTCATAAGCTAATAGAGTTTCAGTGTCTTTAGAACCGGTAATAGTTGTTTTAAATTTTTTAGCATCAAAATCAGTTACTTCAATAGTAATGTGTTGCCCTTTATCTATTGCTAGCGTAATACTTTTATCGTTATCAAGTTGTAAGGTATATAAATGAGGTTCTAGGTTGTATTCAGCTTTAAATTTTCCATCTTTAGTGAGATAAATAGTATCGATTATCGTTGAAATCTTCCGCTCAATATCTGATTCCTGTTTTATGAGTATAAATTTTCCTTTTACAGGAGAAATATTTCCTTGAATTGAAAAAGTAGATTCAGTCTTTTTGGTACATGTTATAACTATTACTAAAAGAAAGAATAAATTAAGGATTTTATAAAATGTGTTCATATAAACGAAAGTATTTATATCATTGACGTTAAAGATAAATGTTAATTACAAGATTTCACAAAATCTTTTAAAGCTATTATGAGAGCATCTTTATTTTCAATATGACTCATGTGTCCGTCTGGGAATTCAATTATTTTGATGTTTGTGTTTTTTGTTTGATTGATAAGCGATTTATAATCTAACACAGGGTCTTTTTTGCCAATGATCAACATTTTTTGAAAACTCCCTTTAATTAGAATTTCAGATCTATTTTTTCTGATTTTCATACCTTCTAAAGAGGCTATTATTCCTTGTGAAGAAATTTCTAAAGCTTCTCTTGTAATTTGTGCAATTTCCGATTTAAAAACGGATCTGTTGTCTTCAGAAAACAGATTCGGAATCGCAATGCTGATAAATGTTTTATGGTTCTGTTTAACTGTTTTAATGGCTCTGTCTCTATTGATTCTTTTCTCTTGATTATCTTCTGTAGCGGTTGAATTCATTAAACAAATTCCTTTTATAGTTGAAGGGTATAACTCCGCAAAAGCAAGACCTATATAACCACCCATACTATGCCCGATCAAGATGTATTTTCGCAATCGTAAATGATATAGTATAACCTTTACCATTTGCGCTTGATCTTCCATAGTGTGGATATAACCTAGGTTTTCAGACTTACCATGCCCTAACAGATCAATAGAAATAACACGGTTTTTTTTAGCAAGTTCCGGTACAATATCACTCCACATATTTAGGTTTTCTAAAAAGCCATGAAGTAATACTACTGCAGAGCCTTTACCAGTAGAGGTATATCGTATCTGAATATTTTTATAATCGAAGAAATGATACATGACACAAAAATAAGTATATTGGCTCAGATAATTTTGAAAAATGAATAAAACCAAAGAAACACTTATCATAGGCTTTGCCTTATTTTCTATGTTTTTTGGTGCAGGCAATTTAATTCTCCCACCTTTTTTAGGTTTTAAATCAGGAAGTGACTGGTTTTTGGTAACTATTGGTTTTGCGATTACGGCAGTTATAATTCCCATTTTAGGAATTTTAGCACATGCACGCTTACAAGGTACCATGTATGATTTTGGCAAAAAAGTATCGCCTGCTTTTAGCTTACTGTATTGTTTGATTGTATATACAATTTCAATTAGTTTACCGGCACCTAGAACAGCGTCGGTTACACACGAAATGGCAATTGCTCCATTTTTTAATATCAGTTCTTTAGTGACTAGTAGTATTTATTTCGGGTTGGTATTTTTATTTGTGATCAACCGTTCTAAAATTTTAAACCTTATCGGAAAGTTTTTAACACCTTTGATTATTATTATTCTCTTTTTGATCATCGGAATCGGAATTTTTTCTTCACATACAGAGATGAATCCTTCATTATTTAAAACCCCTGTTGTTGACGGATTGTTAGAAGGATATCAAACTTTTGATGCTATTGGTGCCATTGTTGTAGGTGGGGTATTGATCATATCATTAAACATAAAAGGATTGACAGAATTCAAAGAAAAAAAAGAATTAATCACCAAGGCAGGAATTATTGCCGGATTGGGATTATTAAGTATTTACGGTGGTTTGATTGCAGTTGGTGCTTTGTATAATAGTCAGTTTGGTGAAGAAATTACCAGAACACAATTATTGTCAGACTTGAGTTTAAATACTTTAGGAAATATTGGTACAACCTTTTTAAGTGTATTGGTAGCATTGGCTTGTTTTACCACTGCTGTAGGGATTATTACAGGAACAGCTGATTATTTTAAAGGTTTATTTAAAGAATCGCAACTGGCATATTTAATAACTGCTATCATTGCTTGTGGTTTGGGAATTGTAGTAGGGCAGTTTGATGTATATTATATTATCAAAGTAGCAGTGCCAGCTTTAATGTTTATTTATCCAATAACCATAGTATTGATTTTATTAAATGTGTTACCTGAAAAATATGCCAATCCAATAATCTTTAGAACGGTTATTATAGTAACGATATTATTTAGCTTTCCAGATTTTTTAAAATCTATTGGCTATGCAGACAATATCAAAAATATTATAGATATAATTCCTTTAGCACAACATAGTTTAGGTTGGGTATTGCCCGCTTTGGCGACTTTTGTGTTGGTAAATTTACTAAGAAGAAAAGAGGCTTAATTTTAGTTACGCTTATCGGTCGTGTATATGAATAGTGCGACCGATAGGGAGCATTACTTCATATACCCAAACCATTTAGGTTTTCGGGAGTTTTGGCGAAAGTTATTTTTTTCTTTAAAAAGGCAATCCCGAAGCCTCGGGATCAACCATAGCCTTTGTTATGGTTTTATTTTTTAACGTATTTAAAGGGAGAAAGAACGAGTCAAAACTCCCGAAAGACTGTGTGGTTTGGGTATATACGGTTTTGTAGATAATTATCTATTTAACTATTCTTTAGCTTTATTGATTTGATCATCATCTTTCAAATCAATATTATGCTGAAATTTACTGTTTTCATCCACTCCAACCTTATTGTTATATCTTACTTTATTCCTATCTATGAATGTATTTTGCGAAATAATTAAAACTAAATCATCATTTATCTGATCATAGCTATTTCCAGTCGTATATCCTGCCGTTTTTTCGCCTATAAATTTAGTGTTCTCCCGCCTCTTAAAGGCAATAGCTACCATCTCTCCTGAACTTATCGTGTATTTAATATTGCTACTTTTTCTTTCATTCCTATTTCAGGGGCGTTATCCATTTTACAGGCTAATCTTCCATAATTATAAAACTGTCCATTTTCAATCTTGTATTCTCTTATTTCATTTCGATTATTTATAGCACCACCTATAAAACCTTCTCCAATTAGTGGTGCTAATCCAGAAATCATTGGCTCTACATTTCCACCACCATTAAATCTTAAATCTAATATCCATTTATCAACTTCTTTGTTTTTTAATTCTATCAACCCCTTTCTTATATAATCTGCTTGTTCTTTTACATTTCCAGGTCCAATACCAACAACTTTTAGGTAGCCAATTCCTTTATCTAATAATTTATAAGAAAATTTAGCCGAGACATCATTTATTACTGTGTTAACGAACTTCGATTCTCGGTTATCTTTTACTTTAACCTCTCCTGTATAACCGACAATAACGGAATAACCTTTCACCGAACGAATAGTGGCGTGCTTATCTCCCAAGCTATTTATTAAATATTGCAATCCCTGTTTCAAGTTTTTCTTTTCTTTTGTCAAATCGATAAACTTGGTATTGACTTCATTCCAATCAACTTGTTCAGAATACAATGATGTTTCTTTTGCTTTTAAGACAATAGGATCCATCGTTTTTGCACTCTTTTGAGTACTCTTACAGAAACTCATTGAAAGGAATGCTACTAAAATGTATATTGTACTTTTCATTTTTATTTTACCTTGAAAAACCACCTGCTTAGCTGGTGGTGATGTTCCCTCCGTAGGCGGACAGGCTTTAGGCTTTGCCTATTTTTTCAGACCTGTCAGGTTTTGATCCCGAAATCTCGGGACTGATAGATCTCTTATAGATGTATAGTGAATCAAAGTGTTTTTATAATTGAAAAAACGATACATGATACAAAAATATGTATCTTTAATCATCTTTTATATTACTTTTATAAATATGTTACAATCTCCTTTCTTAAAGCTCTCAAAATCATCAGAAAATAAAATTACCTTGATATTATTGTTTTTATTCATTATAACAATTATGGTAATGCAATACTTTAATGCTCCTTTAGAAAATGATATTTGCGAGAATGGAATCATTTCCTTCGAATTAGCAAAAGAACTCTCAAAATCACAGGCAATATTAGATTCATGGAATGAACACGCTAAAATAGCAGCCGGATTGAGTTTGGGTTTTGATTTTTTGTTTTTGCTGATCTATTCATCATTTATAGCATTATTAATTCATAAACTAAATGAACGTTTGTGGAAAAATAAACCTTTTTATAGGATAGGAAATGTACTTATTTGGGCTATTTTTTTAGCAGCATTATTTGATGCAATTGAAAATGTACCGCTTATCATATTATTGTTAGGCGACTTGCAACAATATTGGTCATCAATTGCCTATTATTTTGCAGTCTTAAAATTTATTATTTTAATAGTTGTCATACTTTATGTTTTAGTCAATTTCGGATATTTTTTGATTAAAAAATTAAATAGTAAATAGAATCAAGGAAACATTTATTATAGGCTTTACTTTATTTAATTCTAACAATTTTTAAATCTAATATGCTATGCAGATAGCATCAAAAGCAGTATTGATTTTATCTCATTAATAAAGTAAAGTATAGTTTGGGTATTGCCTGCTTTGGCGGCTTTTGTGTTGGTAAATTTACTAAGAAGAAAATAGACTTAATTTTAGTTACGCTTATCGGTTTGTGTATGAAGCGTTGGACATTTAAAAACACTTTATTTTCAATTTATAACATAGTTTACCTATGGCACTAATTTTGGTTTAATTACTTTTCATACACTGTATTGTGGGCTCGTTTTTTAATTCATTTTAATTACAATTTTCCCTTTGTGTTCTCCATCTCCAAAATATCGAATTAATCTTGGAATTTCTTCAATCGGATATGGACCGTCCAAAATGCACTTAATTCTATTTTGTTTAAAAAGTTCATTTATATAATCTAAACCATCATTTGGTCTCAAGCTTAGAATTTGAAGCTTTTTTGAAGAAAAAAAAGAAAAAATTTTACCCCAAAATAGAATTTTGAATAAGCTAACTAGTTTACCACCAACCGTCACATATTTACCATTTGGCTTTAGCGATTTTAAGTAAGAAAATGGAGATTTGTTAGATTTGCAGTCCAGTATTAAATCATATTGTAAACCATTTTTGGTAAAATTTACTTTTTTGAAGTCAATTACATAGTCAAAACCAATTGATTTCATCATTTCGAGCTTTTCACCAGAGTCAACTCCTGTTACTTCACAATTGTATAGCTTAGCTAACTGAAGCCCAAATGTTCCAACACCTCCACCTGCTCCATTTATTAAAATTTTCTGTCCGTGTCTGATATCTCCCTTATCTCGAAGTGCCTGTAAAGCTAATAAGGATGCATGTGGAATGGCAGTTGCCTCTTCAAAACTCATTTCATTAGGTTTCTTTATGACTGCCATTTCGTTAACACTTATGTATTCGGCAAAACTCCCAAAACCATATGTCGAAATGTCTCCATATACTGCATCCCCAACTTTCATTTTTTGCACATTTGAGCCTACTGCGTCAATTATACCCGACAACTCCATTCCAGATATGAAATGTTTGGGTTTAAAAAACCCAAACATTAGACGATACAAGAATGGCTTACCTCTAATAAGGCTCCAATCATAGTCATTCACAGCAGTAGAGTAAATTTTTATTAGAATTTCATTGTCTTTGGGAATAGGTTTTTCTACTTCTCGTATTTCAAGAACCTTCTCAGGTAATCCGTATTTTTTAAAAATAACAGCTTTCATTTCTTCTTTTTAATTACATACAACGTGAAGGTATGGTTCCGTTTTAATACTGAAACAATCCCGAAAGCTTTCGGGACAGCATAGGTAAACTTTATTGACTGATAAGCGAAGTCAGCGAAAATTTGATGAAGAAACATACTAAGTTAGCTTATAACCCTAAGGGTTTCAAGCCCTTCTAAGGTTGAGACTAGTTCATCAACTCCTCAATTTCATCAACTCCAATAGGTATATTCCGCATCAAATTAAACGGTTCTCCTTTTTCTTGAATGACCACATCATCTTCTAAACGAATTCCAAAACCTTCTTCAGGAATATAAATTCCGGGTTCAACGGTAAATACCATATTGGCTTGCATGGGTTCGGTTAAAATTCCGTAATCATGCGTGTCTAAACCCATATGATGTGAAGTGCCATGCATAAAATATTTTTTGTAAGCAGGTAAATCTTTGTCTTCATTTTGTATATCTGCTTTTGACAGCAATCCTAAACCTAATAATTCAGAGGTCATAACTTTACCAACTTCAATATGATAATCTGTCCAGAAAGTTCCCGGAGTCAGCATTTTGGTCGCTTCATTTTTAACACGTAACACAGCATTATAAACTTCTTTTTGTCGTTTTGTAAATGTACCTGAAACAGGCACCATTCTAGTCATATCACTACTATAATTAGCATATTCAGCACCAACATCTAGTAAGATCAAATCACCAGGTTTACATTCTTGATTGTTTTCAATATAATGCAATACATTTGCATTATTACCTGAAGCAATAATTGGTGTGTAGGCAAAACCTTTAGATCGATTTCTTAAAAACTCATGCATAAACTCGGCTTCAATTTCATATTCCATTACTCCGGGTTTTACAAAACCTAAAATACGCTTAAAGCCTTTTTCGGTTATATCACATGCTTTTTGGATTAAGTCTAACTCTATTTTGTCTTTAACTGAGCGTAAACGTTGTAAAATAGGATTACTTTTAGCAACGGTATGCGCTGGATATTTCTGTTTTAACCACTTGGTAAAACGGTCTTCACGGGTTTCAGTTTCAACACTAGCTCTGTAATATTCATTCGTATTTATATATACCGTATCACATTGTGTCATCAATTCAAACATCACTTTCTCCATATCTTGTAACCAATACACTGTTCTGATGCCACTGGTTTTATAAGCAGCTTCTTTGGTTAGTTTTTCACCTTCCCAAACGGCAATATGTTCATTGGTTTCTTTTAAAAATAGAATTTCACGATGATTTTCTTTTGGACAATCAGGAAATAAGACCAAGATACTCTCCTCTTGATCAACACCACTTAAATAAAAAATATCTCTGTGTTGCTCAAAAGGCAAGGTGCTGTCGGCACTTACGGGATAGATATCGTTTGAATTAAATACAGCTAAACTACTAGACTTCATTTGTGCTGTAAATTTTTTACGATTTTTTATAAACAAGTTACTATCAATAGGTAAGTATTTCATGGTGAAAACGGTATTAGATAACAAATTTATAAATTTGTAGCGACTAAATACTTTGATTGAATGAAATACCTTGTATTATTTTTTATTTTCTTATTGATGAATGGCTGCTCTCCGAAATTGAAACAGTCATTTTCCAACGTATCGTCGCCCGAAAAAACATGGGTATTCTTTCATCCGTTTAAGGCAAAAAAAGCATTTTTAATATCTAAAGAAACTGAAAAAGTAAAAGATTCTATTGCCAATGTTGGCAGTATTGGTAGTGATAATAACGGAGGTCATTTAGATGCATTTAAACATAGCTATTGGATGGCAAAATTAACTCAAGGCATTGGAAAAAGAGCAGCATTTAGCCTAGGAAAAGCTCATGAAAAAGGAAATTATAAAACCTATAAAAAACGCAGATTAGAAGATGGTTTTTTACCGGATAAACAATCTTCTGAAATGGATCTGTTCAATAATGTTGTTGGAATTGAAATAGGAAACAAGAATAAAAAAGCTTCAAAAATAATTTTAATTCAACAGCTGATTGATGCATTACAAAAAGGCAACATGAGGATTTTAAGTAAAGATAGCCTAGGCTATCTTTTTGATTGTCAAGGTGAAATCATTCCGATTGATTCTTTAAAAGGCAAGTGGAATACTAGGAAATGTTTAGTGTTGTCTGGTAATATAAACGCCACTGCGAAGGAAAGATGACTGAAACAGTCTCTTCATATAGAGAAAGGTTGTCATTCCTGCGCAGGCAGGAATCCATTAACAGAATTACTCTTGATTTTTGCGAAAGAAAAATGACTGAAGTAGTCTCTTAATTAAACTTCCCCCGAGCACTCGGGGGTTCGCTCTCAATGACAAAACTCTTTGACCCTTCCGCTCATGCTTTGGCATGACCACCTTCCCTTGCAAGGGAAGGAATTAAATTCTAACTACAAATTAAAATTATTACTAAATATTATTAGCCCTTTATGCTAAATTCTCCATTCTGTCATTCAGAAGGAGTCCAGAAAGCCCCTAGGAGGGAATCTTTGATTGAAACTATTTTAGTTAGATTTAAAAAAGATTCAACTTACTTGTCAGAATTTAAATTCTCCTCCTTTTTAAGGAGGAGTGTCTGCCAATAAGCAGGCGAGGTGGTTTTTTTACTCTTTCAACTCTTCATATTCCTTAAACAAGGTTAAATTCAATGCTTCAATCTTTTTTCTATAGATAGACCAATCGGTATTGTAAAATGAATTAATATTATCCATAACTACATTGACCTTCTCACTGGCATTTTTTACCAATTGTTGTTCTGTTTTTCCGGGCGCTTGTAGTAAGGAACCTACATAACGTCTTGCTGTAAACAAAAATGTCATGGGTGTAGGGTCAGGATTTCTGGTAATACCTTGCCGTTTATCTTCTTTACCAATCATTTCATCTATCAACTTGTTAATTGATCTTACAATGGAATCAGTATCCTTGATTTCCTTTTTGTATTGGATACTATCATTTGATTTTAGTTGTTTTTTATATTGTTCTACAATTTTTTTAGACGCATTTAATTGTGCAACAGCTTTTCCGGCTAAACCCATCTTATTTTCTAGTTGCTTTAATAGATCATATTTGCTTTTTAATACATTTTGGGGCATATCAACCCTCGGGTCATAAGCAACGGTAACTATTGTTGAATCTTTTGCTTTTTTATAATGCATTACAATTTTATAATCTCCCGGTAAAACAGTAATACCTCTAGGTTCAGGAGCATTTTTTTTAGGAGCTTTTCTTGACGGTCTGCGAACACCTTTTTCATTCAAACTCCAATAGGTTCTATGCAATCCGTTTTCTTTAGGGACTTTGTGTTTTAGTGTTCTTATCAATTTATTATTAGCGTTATAGATTTTTAATGTAATGGAATCTTTTTTCTTCTTGTCTGATTTTTTATCAGATGTAGGCTTGTTGATACTATAACTTATCATGGCACCACGCTTTCTGTTTTCGCCGTTGAATATTGAATTTCCACCAAATCGAGTGCCATTAGCTTGCTGAATTTGATTGATATATGCTTTAGGAGCTTTAAAAATTTTCAACGTTCTGTTTAATTCTTGTACGCCATTAGTTGCCAATTCGCGTAAAGGTCTGAGATCATCTAAAACATACATAGAACGCCCAAAAGTAGCAATATTCAAGTCGTGTTCACGAGGGTGAATAAGTAGATCCATCGTTGGCACAGTAGGATACTCATTCGTCCATTTTGTCCATGTTTTGGCTTCATCAATACTTACATATAACCCGGTTTCGGTACCTAAAAAGAGTAATTTTTTCTGAACAGGATCTTGAACCAGTGCTAATGAATAGCCAAAGGTTTCACTTTTTTTATCTAATAAACTTTCCCAAGTTTTACCATAATTTCTGGTTCTGAATAAATATGGTTTAAAATCAAAATTTCTATAATTATTAACTACCGCATAGGCTTCACCTGCATTAAAAGGAGAGGCTTTGAGTTGCGCTATCCAACTTCCTTTAGGGAAGCTTTTAATTTTAGGCGTAATATTACTCCATGTCTCTCCTCCGTTTCTGGAGAGTTGAATTTGTCCGTCATCAGTACTTACCCAAAGTAATCCTTTTTCTAAGTTAGTTGGAGTAATCGTTAAAATAGTACAATGGTTTTCTGCACCGGTAGCATCCATCGTAATACCGCCACTTTCATGTTGTTTTTGCTTTTCAGGATCGTTGGTTGTTAGATCGGGCGAAATAATATTCCATTCATGCCCTTTATTGGAAGTTTTATGAATAAACTGACTTCCAAAATATAAAGTTTCACTATCAAACGGATCCATCGCAATGGCAGCATTCCAGTTAAAGCGTAATTTTACTTTAGGGTCGGGATGTGTTGGGCGAATCAATTTTGCATTTCCCGTTTTACGGTCATACCTGCCAACAAAGCCTTGTTGAGACATACCATAACCATAACGCGAATTTTTAGGATCAGGAATCACATCAAAACCGTCGCCAAACATAATTTCTTGCCAATAAGAGTTTCTAATACCTTGTGCCTTCAAAGCATAAGCAGGACCAATCCATGAACCGTTATCTTGCATACCTCCATAAAGGTTATATGGATATTCCATATCATAATTAATGTGATAAAATTGTCCTACAGGTAAATTCTCTACAAAACGCCAAGTTTTACCCTTGTCTTTTGTGATATTTAATCCGCCATCATTTCCATCAATCATAAAACTAGGATTTTCAGGATGTATCCACCATGCATGATGATCTGGATGTATGCCAACATTGGTATTATAAGCAGGCATCAATTGTTTGAACGATTTTCCGCCATCATCACTTACATTCACATAGGTAAAAACGCTATAGAGCCTATTTTCATTTTTGGTATCTACAAAAATATCTGAATAATAAAATGGGCGATTACCAATACCTTTTTTATCATTTATTTTTTTCCATTTTACACCGCCATCTTCTGATTTGTAGAGTGCATTTTTTTTAGCTTCAATTAAAGCATATACAATTTTAGAATTACTTGGAGCGATGGCAATTCCAATCCTTCCTAAATTTCCTTCAGGTAGACCATCTTTATCAGATAATTTTTTCCAATTTTCACCACCATCATAGGTAATATGTAATCCCGAACCTTTTCCACCGGAATTGAAGGTCCAAGGTTTACGACGATGTTCCCACATGGCAGCAATCAGTTTATTTGGGTTAGAAGGGTCAACAACTAGATCGGCGGCACCGGTTTTATTATTTACAAATAATATGTTTTTCCATGTTTTTCCGCCATCAGTCGTTTTAAAAATACCGCGTTCAGGATGCTCACCCCAAGGTGAACCAATTGCAGCAATATATACGGTATTCGGATTGTCCTTATCAATAATAATTCTGTGAATATTACGTGTTTTCTCTAATCCCATTAATTTCCAAGTTGCACCAGCATCTAAACTTTTATAAATACCATAACCTCCATTTAAACTATTTCTTGGATTTCCTTCTCCGGTACCTGCCCAAATAACATCAGGATTACTCTGTTGGATAGCAAGTGCACCAATGGAAGCAAATGCTTGTTTATCGAAAATAGGCTTCCAATCAATACCACCGCTTTCAGATTTCCAAATGCCACCGGATGCAGCACCTACATAAATAATATCGGGGTTATTCGTAACTACATCAATGGCAGTAATTCTACCGCTCATTCCGGCAGGACCAATAGCACGAGGTTTCATGCCTTTTAGTTTTTCAATATCTAGTTGTTGAGCGCTTAAAGCGGAAGCAATAAAAAATACAAGGAAGGTTAATCGGTTCATTTTATTTGAGTTAGTTAAATTGCCTCTAAGGTAATCTGATTTTTAGTGATATGCAATTTTTTAACAAGTACCGTCAGGGCAAACGCATTAAAGTCAATTGATGGATAAAAAAGCCACGAATTCACGAATTTTTCGCTTTAATAAGGTAATTATTATTTCACTAATAGAAAAATCCAAAGGATTTTTTAAAGAATTTGTGCAATTATTTTAATGGCATATCAAAATATTAAAAAGAAATTCGTGAATTAGTGGCAAAAAAAGTTTAATGCGTTTGCCCTGTAAGTACCGTAACATGTTTACAAAACAATAGACTTATAATTTAGAGAACATTTTTAGTATATTGCAGTGATTTTACTACAGTTAAGAATGTTTAAAAACCAAACTACATATTTTAGATTTTCACTTACAATAGTGGTTGCTTTATTGTTTAGTATAGGTTGTTTTTCACAAGCAGAAACTTCACCGAAACCAACATTGCAAACAAGCGTTTATGATGGTGTGAAAATGCTAAGCGGAAACGAAAAGAACGCTTTAGAACAAAAACTGATCAATTATGCTGATACTACTTCTACACAAATAGTTGTTGCTATAGTAAAGACTGTTAATGGTGAAGACATAGCTTTTTATGCAGCCAAATGGGCTCAAAAATGGGGAATAGGTCAAAAAGATGAAGATAATGGTATTTTAGTTTTAATTGCAAAAGATGATAAAAAACTAACTATTCAAACTGGTTATGGTGTTGAACATTTATTGACAGATGCCTTATCAAAAAGAATTATCGAAAATATAATTACTCCTGAGTTTAAAAAAGGAAATTTTTATGGTGGATTAGATAGAGGGACTTCTGCTATAATGCAAATAATGAGTGGTGAGTATGAAGGTACACCTCAAAAAAGAGGTGGTGGTGGCATTCCAATCGGATTTATTATTATCTTTTTTATCATTTTAATGATCATTCTTTCTAACAGAAATAGAGGTAGAGGAGGAAAAAATAATCGAGGAAATAGAAGAAATGTAGCAGGATCCATTTTAGAAGCCATTATTTTAAGTAATGCCGGTCGTGGAGGTTTTGGCGGTAGCGGTGGATTCGGTGGTAGCTCAGGCGGCGGAAGCTTTGGCGGTGGTGGATTTGGCGGCGGCTTCGGCGGTGGCGGCTTTGGTGGTGGAGGTGCTTCAGGTGGTTGGTAAGACACTAATTGTTACAAATATTCTATCCTTATTTTTATGAAAAAAATAGTACTATTTTTAATTATTGTAAGCTCTCTTTTTTCATGTAAAGAAGAAAATAAATTAGTTACGACTCAGCAAAAGACTTCCTACAAATTTGTAAATGATTTTTCTAAAGTTTTCTCTAGAACCGAATTGGATTCATTAAGCCTAAAAATTCAACAATATGAGGATCGAACAACCAATGAAATAGCTGTTGTTACTAAAGATTCTATTACAGAAGATATTGTTTTGTATGCTGTCAATTTGGCTAATGAGATGGGAGTTGGTAAAAAGGATAAAGATAATGGAGTATTAATTTTACTAGTAAAAAATCTACGTCAAGTAAATATTTCAACAGGTTATGGAACTGAAAATATTCTTACTGATTCTATTTGTCAAGTTATTATTGATAAACAAATGATACCCGAATTTAAAAAAGGTAATTTTTACAAAGGTATTGATAGTGCTATTGATGAAATTATTGTCAAATGGACTAGCAAATAATTTGTGAAAATTAGTGAAATCCGTGTCTTACTTCTTCCTAAAATAAATCACAATTGGTACACCATGAAAATTATAGATTTCTCGCATTTTATTTTCTAAAAAACGTTTATAAGGGTCTTTTACATATTGAGGTAAATTGGCAAAAAATGCAAACTGTGGTGTAGGTGTTGGGAGTTGCATACAGTATTTAATTTTTACAAATTTCCCTTTATTTGCCGGTGGTGGATATTGCTGAATAATTTCTAACATAGTTTCATTCAACTTACTGGTAGAAATTTTATTTTTTCTATTTTGATACACTTCTACTGCCGTTTCTATCGCTTTAAAAATACGTTGTTTGGTCAAGGTAGAAATAAAAATAATAGGTACGTCAGTAAACGGTTCAATTTCTTGTCTGATCTTGGTTTCAAATTCTTTAGTGGTTTTTGTATCTTTTTCAACCAGATCCCATTTATTGACCAAAATAACAATGCCTTTTTTATTCTTCACGGCTAACCAAAAAATATTCTGATCTTGTCCTTCAAACCCACGAGTCGCATCTACCACTAAAATAGCCATATCACAATATTCAATCGCTCTTACCGAGCGCATTACAGAATAAAACTCTAGATCTTCTTTAACTTTGCTTTTACGTCTAATTCCGGCAGTATCAACCAAATTGAAATCAAATCCGAAACGATTATATTTTGTATCAATAGCATCTCGTGTAGTACCGGCAATATCGGTTACTATATATCTATCTTCCCCAATAAGGGCATTGATAAAAGAAGACTTTCCTGCATTGGGTCTGCCAACTACTGCAAAACGAGGCAGATCATCTTCAATTTCATCTTCAACTTCTGGCAATGCTTTGACCAGATCATCTAGCAATTCACCTGTACCACTTCCGTTAATACTGGCAATGGTATAATATTCGCCCAAACCTAAGGCATAAAATTCAACAGCATCGGCATTACGTTTACTATTATCAACTTTATTAATAGCTAAAAAAATAGGTTTTTTTTCTTTACGAAGTAATTTTGCTACTTCTTCATCTAATCCTGTAACACCAGACTCTACATCAACCATAAAGATAATAGCATCGGCTTCATCAATAGCCAATTCAACTTGTTTATCAATTTCTGCCTCAAAAACATCATCAGAACCTACTACATATCCACCGGTATCAATTAGGGTAAACTCTTTTCCGTTCCATTCACTTTTGCCATAATGTCTGTCACGTGTAACACCACTAACAGCATCTACGATAGCTTCACGTCGTTGAATTAAACGATTAAAAAAAGTAGATTTCCCTACGTTAGGTCTTCCTACTATGGCAACTATGTTTCCCATGCTAAATAAATTGTTTGCAAAGGTAATGTTATTAGTTCAATGTTTCGGGTTTTGAGTTTTGAGTTTTAAAATAGTATATTTAAACTTTTTAGGAGTAAATATGAATGAGCCAATACACGATAATAAGATTAACAGGGTTTTATTAAAACCTCGTTTTAAAATAGAATTTGATGAAAGTCAAGAAGAAATTTTAGAAAAATTTAAAGAAAATGTTAAAGATAAAGATTGTAAATATTGCTCTAGAATATCTGGTAATCATGTATTTATAGATATACCAAAAGAAGAAGAGCATTTTTGGTCACCACAATTACAAGTTGAAGTTGTTAAAGGAGAAAATGATAAAACAATTGTTAAAGGTATTCTCGGTCCAAAACCGCAAGTTTGGACATTTTTTATGTTTCTTCATTTTGCTACAGCTGTTGCCTTTATAGTATTTTTAGTGATGTTTTATGTTAATTGGAGTTTAGGAAAAGATTATCAGTTTTCAAAATATATGGTAATTGGATTGCCAATACTTTGGGTAATTCTTTATTTTTCTGGACAATTAGGAAAAAAGAAAGGCTATAAACAAATGGTAGCGTTAGATAGTTTTATGATGAAAACACTTGGTAAAAAATAGTTGGCAGTCCCGATAACTATGGGGATCAATAAGCAGTGTTCAGTCTTCTTTATTGTAATCCTCTTCGTGAATCTCTGTGAAAACTCTGCGCTTCTCTGTGTAATAACTCACTTAAGTATTTCTTCCATTTCCTGCTGTAACTCTAACGCTTTTTCTGCTGCTTTTTCTGCAAAATCTACTCCGTTAGAAGCATAAATAATTCCTCTTGAAGAGTTTATTAGTAATCCAATATCATCATTTAGTCCGTATTTACAGACATCTTGTAGGTTTCCGCCTTGAGCACCAACACCGGGAACCAGTAAAAAATGATTAGGTACAATTTCTCTGATAGTTTTAAAATATTCAGGTCGAGTAGCACCAACAACAAACATCAAATTTTCAGCATTTTTCCAGGTCAATGCTGTTTTTAAAACATGTTCATATATTTTTTTATCATCAGATTGTAATCCTTGAAAATCTAATCCTCCTTTATTTGAAGTGAGTGCAAGTAGTATTGTAAATTTATCCGTAAAAGCGAGAAATGGCTCTACAGAATCACTTCCCATATAGGGAGCAACTGTAATGGAGTCAAAATTCAAATCTTCAAAAAAAGCTTTGGCATAGCGTGTAGATGTGTTTCCAATATCACCACGTTTGGCATCGGCAATCGTAAAAATTTCAGGGTACTTTTGATTCAGATAATCAATGGTTTTTTGTAAGGCTTGCCAACCTTTAATTCCGTATGCTTCATAAAAAGCAATGTTGGGTTTGTAAGCTACAGCCAGATGGTGTGTAGCATCTATAATTTGTTTGTTAAACTCAAAAATTGGATCGTCTAAAGCCAATAAATGAGGTGGAATCTTATCTAGATCAACATCTAAACCAATACATAAAAAGGATTTCTTTTTTTTAATTTGGTCTACTAGCTGCTGTTTTGTCATTTTTGATGATGAAAAGTTTTACAAAAGTAATGATTTTATATATCGAGAATAGTAATTATGTTTATAATTATTAATATTTTTGTAGATATATTAATGGTTGAATTCTATAAAATCAACTACAAACCACAAACAGAGAAACACATACATCATGAGAAAAAAAATAGTTGCGGGTAACTGGAAAATGAATAATGACAAGGCTGAATCAAAGGCATTGGTTAAAGATATTAAAGAATCGATTAAAGGATTAGAGCTTGAAAATACCCGTGTGGTTATAGCTCCTACCTTTGTATTTCTTCAACGAACAGCTAAAAAGGTTAAAAAATCAGCTATTGAGGTTGCAGCACAAAATATGCATCAAGCAGAAAGTGGCGCTTTTACAGGAGAAATTTCTGCAAGTATGCTAAAATCAATTGGTGTGAATTTGGTAATATTAGGGCATTCAGAACGTAGAGAATATTTTGGAGAAACAGATGAGTTGCTAGCTCAAAAAGTAGATGCTGCATTAAAACACGGATTAGAAATCATTTTTTGTTTTGGAGAAGTATTAGAAGAAAGAAAAAGTGGTAATCATTTTAATGTGGTTGAAACTCAAATTAAAAAAGCCTTATTCCATTTGAATTCTGAAGATTGGAAACATATAATATTAGCTTATGAACCGGTTTGGGCAATAGGTACCGGTGAAACGGCTACACCGGATCAAGCACAAGAAATGCATGCTTTTATTCGTGAGTTAGTAGCCGAAAGATATTTGAGTGATGTGGCTGAAGAAGTTTCTATACTTTATGGTGGTAGTGTAAAACCAGCAAATGCTCATGAAATATTTTCAAAAGTTGATGTTGACGGCGGATTAATAGGTGGAGCAGCATTAAATGCTGATGATTTTTTAGCAATTATTAAAGCTATTTAACGTCATTGTGAAAATTTGCACTAGCAAATTTGTGGCAATCTTTTCAATTTAACTTTATGTCAAATATTTACCTAGCCTACAACTTCACCATTTCACCATTACAGCCAGCTACCGAAATTTTAATTGCAGAATTAGGTTTAGTAGGTTTTGAAAGTTTTGTGGAAAATGAAAACGGAGTTACGGCATATATTCAAAAGCAAGAACATAACGACACAATTTTAGACTACATTTTTGTGCTTAATAATAAAGAATTCGAAATTTCATATACACAAGAAGAAATTGCTCAAGTGAACTGGAACAGTGAATGGGAAAAGAATTTTAAGCCCATTAAGGTTGACAATCTGGTAAGTATTAGAGCGCCTTTTCACCAAAACCCGAATCTAAAATATGATATTGTTATAGAGCCAAAAATGAGTTTTGGTACGGGTCATCATGAAACTACACATTTGATGATTCAACATTTAATTGACTTAGACTTGGAAGAGAAAATGGTTTTAGATATGGGTTGTGGCACAGGTATTTTAGCCATTTTCGCTGAAATAAAAGGAGCAAAACTTACAGATGCTATTGATATTGACGAATGGTGTTATGAAAATACTTTTGATAATTTAGAACTCAATAACTGTAAAAGAGTAGATGTTTATCAAGGAGATGCTTCGTTACTGGTCAATAGAAAATATGATCTTATTATAGCAAATATCAATCGTAATATTTTGTTGAACGATATTAAAATCTACGCAAATTGTTTAAATGATAAAGGTATTTTATTATTAAGTGGCTTTTATCAAGAAGATATTCCTGTAATAGATGCTGAAACTTCAAAATACAATTTAAAGTTAGATAAGATCATTGAACGAAATAATTGGGTAGCACTGAAATACACTCTAAAATAAAATTAGTGGTTTTCCATGAATTTTAGAAATCATGGTTTTCACTATTGACTTTCCAATACTATAGTTTTAAGTTTACATCGGTAAATATTATTACTGACCTACCTAATATTTTCGCTAACACTTATTTATTAACTTAAAATCATTACAAAATGAAAAAAAATTCAATTTTTGCAACTTTTCTTTTAGTTGCTACGCTGGCTCTATTCTCATGTCAAAACGATGAAGTTCAAATAGAAGAACAAGCCGTTAATCAGGAATTGTATCCTGAAATTACTAAAAAACTCCAAGAAGTGTACTTTAATACTGACGGACTTGAAAAAATAGATTTTCAATTACCTGATGGGTCATTTCAAGAAATGTTTAAAGTAGAGGGAGATATAATGTTTACGAGAAAACAAATTGAGAATATGAAAATGGGAGGTGATATTACCACAAAACAATATCGTACTAATAACTTGGTTAGTGATGGTGTGATTACAATTATTGGCTATACTGGCGGAGGAGGTTTCGGTCTTTCTAGTAAAGAACGTACTGCATTACAGTGGGCGGTAAATAATTACAATAGATTAAATTTAGATATTAGCTTCAGCCTTACTTTTGGTACAGGTTATCAATCAAAAGATATGGTTGTTTATCGTAATCCTAATCAATCAGGTTCTGGAGGCTCTGCTGGTTTCCCAAGCAATGGAAACCCATATAAATTTGTTCAAATTTTTGGCTTAAGTGGTTTTAGCACAAATGTAAATGAGCATGTAATTACACATGAAATTGGACATTCAGTAGGTTTTCGTCATACAGATTGGTGGAGTAGGCAAAGTTGTGGTCAAAATTCAAATGAAGGGTATGCAGGTGTAGGTGCAGTGCATATTCCAGGCACACCAACCGGTTATGATTCAACATCTATCATGTTGGCTTGTTTTGGTACAAATGAAGATGGAGAGTTCAATGCAAATGATAGAACTGCTTTAAGGTATATGTATTAATTTTTTTAATATATCAATTTAATTTTGAATGGAGGAAGCCTAAAAAACTTCCTCTTTTTTATTTGAAAATTTCGATTTATTAATAATTATTTATTTTTGTTGAGTAATTATGAGTACAAAAGAAAAAATACAAGAAAAAAGTGAGGTGCTTGAACAAGAGGTGCTTCAACATGAAATCATTTTATTTAATGATGAAGTGCATACTTTTGAATTTGTAATTAACTCATTAATCGATGTTTGTGAACATACTTTAGAGCAAGCAGAACAGTGTACTTACCTAGTGCATTATAAAGGAAAATGCGCCGTTAAAACAGGCGAATATGACGAACTGAAACCCCGTTGTACCCGCTTGTTAAATTTAGGCTTGTCTGCTGAAATAGTTTAATCCAAATCCATATTACATTTTTCAAAATAATTAAGCATTTAAGTTAGATATAATTTAAATTATAATGATTTTTATGGGTATTTGATATTAGTTGATGTAATTTAGGGTGTTTTATTATTAGTTATTTAAATAAGTTTTTGAAAATAAGTACCTTTGTGTACATTATAAAAATAATAAGATATTATGGCATTTGATATTGAAATGATAAAAGGGGTTTATAGTAGAATGGCAGAGCGTGTAGATGCTGCTCGTAAAGTTGTTGGTAAACCACTTACATTGGCTGAAAAAATATTATATAACCATTTGTGGGATGGTAAAACAACCACATCATTTGTACGTGGTAAAGATTATGTAGACTTTGCGCCTGACAGAATTGCATGCCAAGATGCAACAGCACAAATGGCCTTATTGCAATTCATGCAGGCAGGTAAAAAAGAGGTTGCAGTACCTACGACAGTGCATTGTGATCATTTAATTCAAGCAAAAATAGGAGCCGATAAAGATTTACAAGAAGCAATTAATACTTCAAGTGAGGTATTTAACTTTTTAGCTTTGGTTTCAGATAAATATGGAATTGGTTTTTGGAAACCCGGTGCCGGAATTATTCATCAAGTGGTATTAGAAAATTATGCTTTCCCCGGCGGGATGATGATTGGTACTGATTCGCATACAGTGAATGCTGGTGGATTAGGGATGGTTGCTATTGGCGTTGGTGGAGCAGATGCCGTTGATGTAATGGCTGGAATGCCATGGGAATTGAAATTTCCTAAATTAATAGGAGTAAAATTAACCGGAAAATTAAATGGATGGACAGCTGCAAAAGATGTTATTCTTAAAGTTGCAGATATTTTAACTGTAAAAGGGGGAACCGATAGTATCGTAGAATATTTTGGTGAAGGCGCAATATCTCTTTCCGCTACAGGAAAAGGAACTATTTGTAATATGGGTGCAGAAATTGGAGCTACAACTTCTACTTTTGGTTATGATGATTCTATTGAACGTTATTTAAGAGCAACAAATAGAGACGAAGTAGCTGATGAAGCGAATAAAATTAGAAAATACCTTACGGGAGATAATGAAGTGTATGCAAATCCTGAACAATATTTTGATCAGGTAATAGAAATAAATTTAGATACATTAAAACCACATTTAAATGGTCCGTTTACACCAGATTTAGCAACACCGGTTGGAGCCGAAATGACAAAAAAAGCGACAGAAAACGATTGGCCTTTAAAAGTAGAATGGGGCTTGATAGGTTCATGTACCAATTCATCTTATGAAGATTTGTCTAGAGCAGCTTCTATTGCAAAACAAGCTGTTGATAAAGGATTGGTTGCAAAAGCAGAATTTGGTATCAATCCTGGTTCTGAACAAGTTCGCTATACAGCTGAAAGAGATGGATTACTTCAAATTTTTGAAGATCTAGATGCTAAAATATTTACAAATGCTTGCGGGCCATGTATTGGCCAATGGGCAAGAGAAGGCGCAGAAGATCAACCAAAGAATACCATAGTGCATTCTTTTAATAGAAATTTTTCAAAACGAGCTGATGGCAATCCAAACACACATGCATTTGTAGGCTCACCTTCAATGGTAGCTGCAGTTGCAATTTCAGGAAGATTAGATTTTAATCCGATGACGGATACATTGATAAATCAAGAAGGAGAGGAAGTAATGTTAGAAGAACCAACAGGTTTTGAATTGCCTCCAAAAGGATTTGATGTTAAAGACCCGGGTTTTGTAGCACCAATTGAAGATGGCTCAGGTATTGAGATTCCTGTAAATCCTGATTCAAAAAGATTACAGTTACTAACACCTTTTACACCCATAAAAGGAAATATTACCGGAGCTAAATTATTGATAAAAGCTTTTGGAAAATGTACAACAGACCATATTTCAATGGCTGGTCCTTGGTTGCGTTTTAGAGGTCATTTAGACAATATTTCTAATAATATGTTAATTGGTGCTGTTAATGCATTTGGTAAAGCTACCAATAAAGTTAAAAATCAACTCACAGGAGAGTTTGGAGCGGTACCAGATACAGCAAGAGCTTATAAAGCAGCAAATGTTCCATCTATTGTTGTTGGAGGGCATAATTATGGAGAAGGTTCTTCTAGAGAGCATGCGGCAATGGAGCCACGTCATTTAGGAGTTGTTGCTGTAATTGTAAAATCATTTGCAAGAATTCATGAGACAAACCTTAAAAAGCAAGGGATGTTAGGATTGACTTTTGCTAATGAAAACGATTATGATCTAATTCAAGAAGATGATACCTTTAACTTTACTGATCTGACTGAGTTTGCTTTTGGGAAACCATTAACACTAGAAATTATTCATAGCGATGGTTCAAAAGATGTTATAAAATTAAATCATACTTATAACGAAGGCCAGATTGAATGGTTCAAAGAAGGGTCGGCATTAAACCTAATTAAGAAAGAAAATGCTTCTTAATAATTTTTGTCATTCTGAACGTAGCAATAGCCCCGAGTACTCGGGGAAGAATCTCTCAATAATTGATTAAAAAAGATAGGATGGGCTTAAAAAAACACTCTAAAAGCAACATTGGGTGTTATGCCTAATGAAAACTCTTCAACCTCTTTGATTGTATTTGTGTCATCGTCAATACTGTAATAAATGTTTATAGTGTTTTTTTGATCTAATACATTTAATACTGAAAGCCCTGCTTGGGCTTTTATTTTTTTACTGATCTTAAAATCATAGATAGCTGAGGCATCTAGCCTCATGTAAGAATTCAAATTACTACTGTTTGGAGAGCTATAATTAATAATGCTATTTATGATTTCATTACCTGCTACGGGTTTGGTTATAGGTTTTCCTGAACGCCAGTTAAACCCTGCAGAAACTTTTAAATTTTTTAGATCATAAGCAGTAGCTAATGATACAGTATGCGTGATATCAAAATTACTTGGAAACTTTTTCTCATCCAGTTCATTGAAAACATAATTGTTATCAGCCAAAGAATAACCTAACCAAGTATTGAATTTATTGAATTTATTATTGATGATAAAATCAAAACCCTTTACATTATAACTACCATTGGTTTCTGAAAATTCATACTGATTTTGAAAATTCTGACTTTGCGAAGTAATACCATCAACTTTTTTATAATAAAGATCGGTACTAATCATTAACCCTTTATAATTATAATTAGATCCAATTGAAATTTGTTTACTTTTTAGAATAGGAATATCGTTATTATTTGCCAATGTCCACCTGCGGCTTTCAAGACCTAAAAAACCATTTCTAAAATCGGTTTGAAGTGTTGTGACCTGATTTTTAAATTCACCTAATATTTCTAACGAAATTTTGTCAGTTAATCGATGATTCAAACTCAATCTTGGTTCAACAATAAATTTTTTAAACGCATTTATATAATTTAAACGTACTCCAAACTTAATATGTGTGTTAAAATCTTCTGTACTATAGCCAATATCTGAAAACAATCCGTGTGTTTGTATAGTTTCTTTAATTTTAATATCAACTACAGGAAAGTTTACTTTTTCAGTATTTATGACTTCGGTTTCAGTAAAATGATAGCCATTATTTAAAGTTATATGATCGTTTAAGGTATAACTAGAATTTATATGTAGTCCTGCTTCAATAATTTCATTATTTTGAGTTATAATTTTTTCATTGATAATGTCAAAATTCTTAGCATCTAAATTATAATTTGAACCATAGAGTTGTACTGAGGTTTTAAAATTATCATTCCACTTTCTATCATAATGGATGCCTCCGGCAAGATTACTCTGATTCAATGAACTAGGGCGTGAAGCAGATAATCCACCACCAAAAGCATTTTCAGTAAAAGTGAGGGTATTATCAAGATTGAGAAGGTTAATTCTAATCTGGTCATTGTCTGTAATGTTGTATAACCATCTTAAGCTCACATCATAAAAATCAAATTTTTCGTCAGTACTATTGGTATTATTTGTACTTGTAACCACATCAGTATTTTGAAAAGCTCTGTCAAAATATTGACTGTAAGTAGGAGTGTTTAAGTACTCACTAAAAGATTTTCTAGATGCTAGTTGTACGGATGAGTTTTTATTTATAGGAAGATCAATAAATACATCAGCATTGATAAAGTTGAGACCTATCTCAGCACTTAAATTTTTAGTTACGGTATTGTCAGTTTTCATATCTATGGTGCCTGAAATACCATCAGTATATGATGCCGCCGAACCATTTTTAATCAATGTGACCCTTTTTGTTATACGTGGATTTAAAGCGGAGATAAGTCCGAAAAAATGACCTGCTTGGTACATCTTTATTCCGTCCCAAAGAATTAAATTTTGATCATGTGTGCCTCCTCGTACATTAATATTCGAAACCGTTTCGTCAATACTTTGAAAGCCTGATAATGCCTGTATGGTTTGTAATACATCAGTCTCTATTAACCCGGGAACAGCACCAAAATTTTTATAATTTATAGAAATACTACCATCAATAATTTTATTGATACCGTTAGTAAGATAACTGCTTAAGATAATTTCAGTTAGATCTTCTGTTTTTGAAGTCAGGTAGATTGTTTCACATTGCTTGGTGTTATATGTTTTGGCATATTCTGTGAACATTTCATAGCCTAAATGCCTGAAATTAACAATATCTTCTTTTGTTATCCTATCTAATTTAAAATAACCTTGTTTGTCACTTATTGTTGAAATACTTTTTGTTTGAATAACAACACCTTGAATAGTTTCATTGCTGCTTATATCAATTAAATAACCACAAATAGAAAAATTACCTTTTTTGAGTGTTATAGCTATAAAGTTTTCGCCTAAGACGGTAAATTGTAGTGGAGTATTGGTCTGTAAATAATCTACAGCTTGTTTTAAATTTAGCTTTGTATCTGGGGGTTCAACTGAAATACCTCTTACAACTTTGTCTATATAAGAAAAATTACACTCAAAACGTGAGTGTAATTCTTCTAAAACTTCGATAAGTGGTTGCTTTCCTTTTTTAGTTTGAGCGGTAAGAGTTGATAAACAAAAAAAGGATAAAAAAATAAAACTAAGTAGTAGCTTTTTTTTTATCACTCTTTTGTGAGAACTATTTTTGCGCTATCTTTTTTAATATACTTCAATTGTAAAGGTAATGTTATAGATTTTAAAGCTAATTCTTTATCCTTATTAGTAAAACTTCCGGTAAATAATTGCGTTGTATCTATGTTTTTTGCTTCTATTACAACATTATACTGTCTTTCAAACTCTTTAATTACTTCGCCATAAGGAACACTTTTAAAACTACTAATGCTTTTTTGCGCCCATGAAGGTACACTATCTTTAGTTTGTCCTTCAACAATTTTACCATCAATTATTTTAAAAGATTTACCTGCAGGAAGTTTAATGTCTTTTCCTTTATATGAAACGCTTACTAAGCCTTCATAACAGATTACTTCAAAATAATTAACGCGTTGTTTAACGTTAAATTGTGTGCCTAAAACACTAACTTTTCCTAACCAAGTTACTACATCGAACTGTGAACCCTTTTCAACTTTAAAATAAGCTTCACCAACCAAGTTAACTTCTCGGTTCTTTTTCCATTTTTTCTTACTATATTTTATAGAAGAAGCAGCGTTTAGTTTAACTTCAGAATTATCGGGTAATTCAATGGTTGTAGTATTGCTTGCTAAGGTTTTAACTATTGTTGTGCTATCACCATAAATTGGCGAATAATATACAACCAAACCAATAATAAATATAGCTGCAACACGTAACAATGGTTTAATCCATTGCATTTGTACAACTTTTACAGGTTGTTGTTCAGGCTGTTTGCGGTCTTTGATTATAGAATTTAATTTTTCTAATTCTAATTCAACATTATATGATGTGTCTTTAAAAAGCTTTGCTGTTTCAGAAAGCTTCGTATAAGATTCATACTCAGGCAATTCTTTGAATGCCTGTAGTTCGGCATTATTTAATTCGCCGTCTAACCATTTTTGTATTAAGTGCTCTTTCATTTCAATAATTTTCTATTATTCATAACAATTTCTATCTCGTATATATATAACAACTGTAGTTACTTTCTTCCTACCTTACTAATCATTATATATTTTCTTTCCCTTTTATATAGAACAATTTACTTTTAAATATTCCTACCCACAAAGTATTAAATTTTTAAATACCTTCAATATCTTTTCTTAATTTTTCTAAGGCGCCATAAATTCTTTTCTCTACACCTTTTCTTGAGATACCTAACATTTCGGCAATTTCTTTATGCTTTTTACCTTCAACTCTATTTAATAAGAATGCTACACGTTGCGCTTCTGTTAATTTAGCAAGTGCATTTTCATACTTTTGCATATATTCAGATTCTTCTAAAAGAAATTCAGGACTTTCATTAGTATAATTTTTAGGTTTTGCTTGCTGATGTTTTAATACAACTTTTTGATGTTTATACTCATTTAACATCATATTATTTGCTGTAGTAAATAAAAAGGATTTTGCTTTTTCAGGACTTATATTCTTACAATTGTCCCAAAGTTTAATAAATGCTTCTTGAACTTTATCTCTAGGATTTAAGCCATCACCATATTTATAACGTAAAAAATTATATACATCATTAGAGAGGGTATTAAATATTTTTGAGAAAACATGTTCTTCGCAAATATGTGTATTTAAGGTCTTTAACATTATTTATTAGAATTTTCTACACTAATAGGTAGGGTTTCTTTTAAGTTGATTGTTTAATTGATGTTAATCTTTAATACTTAACAAAAGTAACAATTCTGAATTTAGTATGTTACGCTTAAATAATAAAGAAACAACATAATAACAGTAAACTAGTGCAAATTATTGCTCATTAACGAAATAAATTTAATAATGATAAAACCAAAAACAGTATTAAAGATTGTGATATTTTTATTAATAGCTATACTGTTAAAAACGAATATGTCTGCTCAAAATTTTAAAGATTTAGATGAAGCGCCACATGATATTGCTTACTATAGATTAAATAAGGTTACACCACCTTTAGTAAAAGTAATTTATGGGAGACCACAAAAAAATGGACAAAAGGTTTTTGGAAACATAGTACAATACGGAAAAATATGGAAAACAGGAGCTAATGAAGCAACTGAAATAAAATTTTATAAAGACATCTTATTTGGTGATGTAAAAGTGCCAGCAGGCACCTATGTATTGCTTACTATTCCAAGAAAAAAAGAATGGGAAGTGATTTTAAGTTCGAACCTTGATGTAGGGGGGGCTTATCAATACAATCCTATATTTGATGTCGCCAAAATTACAATTCCATCGAGTAAAGCAGAAAGTATAGAAGTGTTTTCTATCGCTTTTAAAGAAAAGAAAGATCTTGTACAAATGGTTTTAGCTTGGGATTCTACCAGAATCAGAATACCAATTATGCTGAAATTCAAAGAGTTATATGCTAAGCTTTAAAAAAAATCTACAAAGGGGTAGGAGTTTTTAAAAGTTAGTTGTTTAATATATGAATAGTGAAATAATACTAATCAAAAAATTAAAAAGTTAAATATACTATAACATTAATTTAACAAAGGGGTAAACTGTCTTAACGCTATGGTGAGTTAAGACAGTTTTTTTATGCATTATTTTGAGATATAATTGAATTATTAATAAATTACTTGATTCATCTAAGTTATGTTTTGGATTTTTTTAATAGTTTATGAACCCATCTTGGGTTACGGTATTTAAGCGAACCCAGAGGATTTGGGAATGCTTTTGTTCTCTAATGAAGTGTTTTTTGAACAGTATCCGCCTTTGGCGGACGGTGCGAAGAAAATACAAAATTAGAGGACAATCCTGAGGCTTCGGGAGTGATTTTGCAGCTAATAGTAGAACCTAAGATGAGTTCTATATCTAAATTATACTCTTCTTACCTAAAAAGGCATTAAAGTAAGTTTATTTTTAATCTCTTTATGTATACCAGAATTCTTTTTTAAACACTTAATTTAAGTGGAATAATTATGAAATGAGTAGAGCTAATAAAAAATAATAATAAAAAATCATAGATTTTTTTAATTATAAACAACTTATAAACAGAAGTTTACAGTATATTCTCATTTTTCATGAAAAAAAATTATTTAAAAGGTAGGACTTTTTGCACGATTGTTGTTTTATATACGAAGAGTCATAATAATAGACTCGAAAAAAAATTGAGCTTTTAATAGTTAATTGAAATATTGAAGAAAATCTGAACGATTAAAATAAGTGAAACATAAAGTAAACTTTTATAAAGTCACTAAAAAGAAACATTTATTTAGAACAGTTTTTCAAAGAATTAAAAGCAACATAAATTGGGAAATTTGCTATGTGAAAAATGTGAAAGTTGTCTCCCCAAAAAATTGAGGCAACTTTTACTCCCAAAAGAAACTGAAAGAATGCAAATCCTTTCTCCTCTAAATTAAAGATTATAATAAAAAATATAAAGATAGTTTAAGTTTGATAGTTTAGTTTTAAGAAAGTCCACTTTATGGTGGGCTTTTTTATTTTTAGATTAAATAAAAATATCTACATCCCTGAAAACAGTGAGGTGAATTTCACTATTCATAGGATATTTTCTAATCTTTATATACTCCACCTTTGTATTTAACTAAATTATATTATTATGTCAAAAATCGGTTCATTCATTTTCATTATTGGAGTACTAGCAATTGTTTTAGACTTTTTAGGTCGAGTTCCAAAAGTTTTATTTTGGATTTATAGCTGGGGAGAAACGACAGCATGGATTATTAAAATTGCATTAGTTGTTGTTGGTGCTGTAATATTTTTATTGAGCAATAAAAGAGAGGCTTCTGAGGGATTGAAAGAGGAAAGCTAAATATTATGCTAATCAGGATTACTTTATGATGATTCTTTAAAGTTTTTCTTGATAGGATTGATTTCGCTTGGCACACTCATCCTACAAAGCTCCGCTTTGAAAATCAAAAACCTATAAAATCAAAAAATCAAGCTTCATGATTTTGAAGTTTCATTTCAATCATTTCAAAATAATAAACCTGTAATTGAAAATTACAGGTTTTATGCTTGTAGTGACCTCGATAGGATTATTCCATGATCCTTTTGAAATCCATGCTGAGAATCAAAAAACCAAATACTTAGCATTTTAAAATCTCAATCTTACAAAATAAAAAAGTGAGCTTTCTTATTTTGCTCGCTTTCAATTTTGAATCGTTTTTTGATTCATTTGTGACCTCGATAGGATTCAAACCTATAACCTCTTGAGCCGTAATCAAGTGCGCTATTCAGTTGCGCCACGAGGCCTTTATTTTTTGACATTTACCTATCTGTGTCAAGCAGATGCGCTTATTCATCCCGATAGCTATCGGGAGCGCCACGAGGCCTTGTAATTTTGGGTTGCAAATATATTTCTTTTAACTATAATAGAAAAGCTTTTAAAGAATTTATTCAATCAAGAGATCTTTTAGTAATAAAGTACCTCCAACCTATTAAAGCCAATTGAAATTTTGAAGCTTTGCTCATGTCTAAATTTCTTTTAGATAAGCTTGGGAGTAAAATTTTATTAGTTTTAGCCAAGAATTTAAATAAAGACTTTTTCATACAGCAAAACTAAATAAAAAACTCTTGCCTTGATTCTATTTAGGCAAGAGTTTAATTTTATATTAAAGAATTACTTTTGTGTGGTTATCATTTTTTTAGCGAGTTCAGCACCTATTAATGATTCTAATAAATTTCCATTACTATTAGATTTACCACCATTCTCTATGTAGGTTGTTGGTAAGCTTAATTCTTTCAGTTCTGAAGCAACACCTACGGCAGTTTTATAATTCCATTCAGCGCGTTCTTGAGGGGTTAATCCTGCACTTACCAGTTTTGTATTTTCATAAGCCTGAGCATCGGCTAGGGTTCTTCTGGTTTTAGCTTTAAAAATGGCAACTTCATACAATTTCTTTTCTTCAGTCAAGTTGAATTCTGCAACTTTTGCTTTAGTTTCAGCAGCAATCGTTTGTTGAATTTGCTTTTTTTCTAATCGGGCTCTTTCTGCAGTTTTTTCAGCTTCACCTTTAGCTTTCTCTTTTTGCGCTCTGTAAAACTCACGCTCTGCTTGTTGTTTTTCAAGCTGCGTTTGGGCAACTTCCTCTTTCTGCAATTGTAAACGTTTGTCAAAAGTTGGTTCCCAATCAATCTCATTAACAACAGCTTGAACTACTGTCAATCCATAAGATTTTAAAGAATTTCCTTTTACACGAACAGGCTCGCCGTTTTTATACTTAATCTTAAATCTTTTTTGACGAGCTTGTTTATTTACGACTGTTCTTACAACAGAGCTATCGCCAATTACATCAGAAGATTGTTCATGATTGAACTCTTCTAACACATACATTCCGTTTTCTAATTGGTCTTGAAAGTATCTATCAAAGTCGGCTGCTTGACCAGAAATATAATCTTGAGCTGCCATTAGCTTACAAGTATTTTTAATTGACTGATCAATATTTGGAATAATACGCGAGCGAATTAAATTCTTTTCAGTTTTATTTCTATCAGCAACCGATAAGAATTGATTCTCATTGCTTATATTAATACTTATTACAATTGAGGTAGCAATTTTACCTTTTACGGCATCATTAAACTCCCAATGTCTTGCGGCATCTATATAAGCATATTGACTTTGATCACCAAGGTCACCATCCTTATTCGGAATTACATACTTAATAGGCATTTCAAACTGAATTGGGATTAATCTTCCCCACATTTTAGTATGGATACCTTGACGGAAAACAGCTTTTTGATCTCCCCAAGGATATTGTACTGCATAGGCGGTACCCGGTTCTGCATAAAAGAAGATTCCTGTGAATATGCTCAAAAGAATGCCTACTGCAATAAATTGTATACTTCGCTTTTTGGTAAACCAATTGATAACTTTATTGTTTTTGATAATTGGTTTAATAATAAGTGATAAAATTCCGATAATAATGATTAATGTTCCTAAAAATGTTAGCATAATTTTTGGTTTTAATGGGTTAATAATAAATTGAATATGTTGTCTGAGGATTGCGATAAGGAGCATTACCTCAAAATTTTAAAATACCCTGGATTGAGAGAAGTTTTAGTGTCACAGCTGTGAATCTGTCTACAGGGTTAGTTCTAAAGTTTTAGAACAAATTAGAATAAATTGATAATTGTTTGAATAATAATAAAGACTAAAAGTATCATAATTAATTAGGGTATATAGGTTAATAATTAAGTTGTTTGAATTAATTCTTATTCAGTATATGCAGTTTTTTGAAATTAGAATTAAAAAAAGCAAACAATTAATGCATTTGAATACTAAATTGTAATAATATTTAATTTTTATCATTTGAAGTGTAAGCTATAGGCTTTCAATAAGATTATGAATTGTAACTATTTATGCTATTTATAGTTTCATTTTATAATATTTGAAGGACTATTTTTGTTAATTTTACTTAAAAATGAATAAAAATAATCTTTTTTTGACTATTTTTTGAAGGTTTCATCTTTATTATTGTAAAAAACACTCAGTTATAAACCATAGCAAAAAACCTTAAAATTGAAAATTTAGTAGATCTTATTATTCTTTTCAGTGATAATTATTTGCAGTTCTATTTAAATTTTCACATATAGGTTGGTTTGTTAAAAAAATCAAATAGTATATTTACGCTTTAAAAATATATATGAGTGTATTTTATATTATTCTAGGCTTTATCTTGTTAGTAATTGGTGGAGAGTTTTTAGTGAGATCTTCAGTCGGTCTATCTTTTAAATTGAATTTATCGAAGTTGATTATAGGAATGACTGTAGTGTCTTTTGCTACTTCTGCTCCTGAGCTTTTGGTGAGTTTGCAGGCAGCATTAGATGGATCACCAGACTTGGCTCTTGGTAATGTTATTGGCTCAAATATTGCAAATATTGCCTTAGTGTTAGGTATTACCGCTATTATTTCGCCATTGATGGTCGATAAAAATTTCTATAAGATGAATTGGCCGGTAATGATGGTGTTTTCTCTGGTCTTATATTACTTTTTAAGAAATGATTATCTATTGAACAGAATAGAAGGTGCTATATTATTTATTGCTCTTATACTATTTGTATATATAATGATTGCCAAAGCTAAAAAAGACAAAACTGTTGAAGTTGAAGATATTGATGATGCTTTAATGGAAACCTCTTATGTCAAGATATTTATATGGCTTGTAATTGGTGCTGCAGCCTTATATTTTGGTTCTGATTTTTTAGTGAGTGGTTCTAAAGAAATTGCTACTAAATTAGGAATTAGTGAGCGTGTTATTGGTTTAAGTATTGTGGCAATTGGTACTAGTGTGCCTGAATTGGCAGCTTCAGTTATAGCCGCTTTAAAAGGAGAAAAAGCAATCTCTTTGGGTAATTTAATTGGTTCAAATATTTTTAATATTGCTTCTGTTTTGGGGTTGACAGCAATGATAAAACCAATACAAGTAATAGATAAAAGTATTTTAACAAAAGATATTTTTTGGATGCTTGGGGTTGCTGCAGTTCTAATACCATTGGTATTTTTACCTAAAAAGTTTAAGATCTCTCGTATAAAAGGATTAGTATTACTTATAGGATATATTATTTTTATTTATTTGTCTTTTAAATCTTCTTAAGCTTATACCAAATGAATTTCAAAATGATTGTTTAAAAATTCGAATTTTAACGAGCATTTTGATGTTTATTTGGTATTAGACATAAAAAAGCTTCAAAATTTAATTTCGAAGCTTTTTAAAAATATTAATATTATAAACCAATTATTTAAATTTTAGCAGAATTTACAGTTTTAATAATTCTTCCGGCAATTTTATAAGGATCACTATTAGATGCCGGACGACGATCTTCTAACCAACCTTTCCACCCTTTTTCAACTGTAATAATAGGGATTCTTATAGATGCTCCTCTGTCTGAAATTCCATAGCTAAAGTCAGAAACATGGGCAGTTTCATGTAACCCGGTAAGTCTCTCATCATTAAAAGCTCCATAAACAGCAATATGTTCTTTGGTAACAGGTCTAAAAGCTTCACATATTTTTTCATAAATTTCTTTAGATCCACAAGTTCTTAATGTTGTATTAGAAAAATTTGCATGCATACCAGAACCATTCCAGTCTCCTTTAATTGGTTTAGGGTGAAGCTCTATATAGTAACCATATTTTTCTGTCAATCTATTCAATAAGTATCTGGCTATCCAAATTTCATCACCGGCAGTTTTGGCACTTTTAGCAAAACATTGGAATTCCCATTGACCCGGTGCAACTTCCTGATTGATACCTTCAAAGTTAAGTCCGGCATCAATACAAAGATCAGCATGTTCTTCAACAAAATCTCTACCCCAGGTATATCTACCGCCAACAGAACAGTAATATTTTCCTTGTGATCCGGGGAATCCTCCTCTTGGGAAACCTAAAGGCAAGCCTGTTTTAGTATCCATTAAGAAATATTCTTGTTCAAAACCAAACCAAAAATCATCATCATCATCATCAATGGTTGCTCTTGCATTTGATTCATGAGGAGTTCCATCAGCATTTAATACTTCACTCATTACTAAATATGCATTACGCCTTGCTGGATCTGGATAAATAGCAACAGGTTTTAATAGACAGTCTGACGAATCTCCTTCGGCCTGTTCAGTTGAAGAGCCGTCAAAAGACCATATATCACAATCTTCTAGTTTACCGCTAAAATCATTTTCAATTTTGGTTTTACTTCTTAACTCTTGAGTTGGTTGATGACCATCTAACCATATATACTCTAATTTAGTTTTACTCATAAAATAGGTTTTTAATAAAAATAAGCACAAAAGTAGTTTTTTTGAATAAACTATCAATAATTTAGGGGTGTAAATATCTAAATTGTTAATAATTTTATGAACACCCTAAAAAATATACGGTAAAAATATCAAAATGAATAAAATGTTTAGTTAATTTTGCGATTCACTTTAAAATTTATTTAACTTATTTTATATAATTATGTCAAAAATCAGATTTAATGCTTTAAAAGAGACACTAAACAGAAAGCCTGTAAAAGTGAAGGAGAATAAAAAACGATCTTCTCTGTTTTGTAAAAACGTATTTAATAAAGATACAATGCGTCAATATCTAACTAAAGACGCTTACAAAGGTGTAATGAGTGCTATTGATCACAGTACTAAGATTGACAGAAAAATTGCGGGTCAAGTTTCATCAGCAATGAAAGATTGGGCTTTATCAAAAGGAGCAACACATTATACCCATTGGTTTCAGCCATTAACCGGAGGAATTGCAGAAAAACATGATGCTTTTTTTGAAACTATTGGAGATGGAAATGCAATTGAAAGTTTTGGTGGTAGTGAATTAGTACAACAAGAACCAGATGCCTCAAGTTTCCCTAACGGAGGCATAAGAAATACATTTGAAGCCAGAGGCTATACCGCTTGGGATCCAACTTCACCGGCATTTATTTATGGTTCAACATTGTGTATACCTACCATATTTGTAGCCTATACCGGGGAGGCATTAGACAATAAGACACCATTGTTAAGGGCACTTCATGCAGTAGATAATGCGGCAACTGCTGTATGTAAATATTTTGATAAAAATGTTAAAAAAGTAACAGCATCTTTAGGTTGGGAACAAGAATATTTTTTAATTGATGCAGCATTTGCAGCTTCAAGACCAGACATCACCTTAACAGGAAGAACATTGTTAGGACACTCATCAGCTAAAGGACAACAATTAGATGATCATTATTTTGGCTCTATTCCGAAAAGAGCATTAGATTTTATGAGAGATCTTGAGCAAGAATGTATGTTATTAGGCATTCCTGTGAAAACACGTCATAATGAAGTCGCACCAAATCAATTCGAATTGGCACCCATATATGAAGAATCTAATTTAGCGGTAGATCATAATTCATTATTGATGGATGTTATGGGTAAAGTAGCTTCTCATCACCACTTTAAAGTATTATTACATGAAAAGCCCTTCGCCGGAATTAATGGGTCGGGAAAACATAATAACTGGTCATTAGCAACTAATACCGGAGTTAATTTATTAGGTCCTGGAAGCAATCCTATGGGTAATCTTCAATTTTTAACATTCTTTATTAATACAATAAAAGCGGTTAATGATAATGAAGAGTTATTAAGAGCGTCTATAGCCTCAGCGAGTAACGATCATAGATTAGGTGCAAATGAAGCACCACCGGCAATAATTTCAGTATTTATTGGAGCACAACTAACAAAAGTGCTTAAAGATTTAGAAAGTGTAACTAAAGGAAAACTTTCACCCGAAGAAAAAACAGATTTAAAATTAAATGTTGTTGGCAAAATTCCTGATGTACTTTTAGACAATACTGATAGAAATAGAACATCACCATTTGCATTTACGGGTAATAAATTTGAGTTCAGGGCAGTAGGGTCAATAGCAAATTGTGCAAAATCAATGACAGTTCTAAACACCATTGTCGCAAAACAATTAAAAGAGTTTAAAGTTGAAGTTGATAAATTAATAGATGCAAAGAATTTAAAGAAAGATGAAGCTGTTTTTAATGTATTAAGAGAATATATCAAAGCCTCAAAAAAGATATTATTTGAAGGAAATGGATATAGCGATGAATGGGAAAAAGAAGCTAAAAAAAGAGGTTTAAGTAATAATAAAACAACCCCAGAGGCTTTAAAGGTGCAGATTTCTAAAAAAGTGATCGATCTATATGATGAAATGGAAGTGATGAGTAAGATAGAAGTTGAAGCACGTCACGAGATTGAATTAGAAGAATATACGATGCGAATTCAAATTGAAGGGCGGGTATTGGGTGATATTGCTAGAAACCATGTGGTGCCTACAGCAATACAATATCAAAATACCTTAATTGAAAATGTAAAAGGCTTAAAAGAAATTTTTGGCACTAATTTCAAGAAAATAGCAGCTGACCAGATTGATTTAATTGAAAAAATTTCCGGACATATTGCAGGAATTAGATCTAAAGTTGAATTGATGATTAATGAACGTAAAAAAGCAAATAAATTGGAAGGTCAAAAAGCCGCAGATGCTTATTGTAATAAAGTAAAACCTTATTTTGATGAAATACGCTATCATTGCGATAAGTTAGAAATAATGGTTGATGATGAACTTTGGCCTTTAACAAAATATAGAGAACTGTTGTTTACAAGATAATAATCTCTTTTTTATAAATTAAATCCCGCTTTAGCGGGATTTTTTTACCTTTAGCCAAATTTTAAACAAATACCATGAAAAAACTTACCCTATTATTTTTATTTCTAGTATCAGTAACGCTACAAGCCCAAAATCAAAAACTAGACAAATTTATTAATGATATTGAATCAAAAGTTATTGATTGGCGAAGAGATTTTCATGAAAACCCCGAATTGTCGAATAGAGAATTTAAAACTGCTGAAAAAATAGCTAAACATTTAAAAAGTTTAGGGCTGGAAGTACAAACGGGTATTGCTCATACTGGCGTAGTAGGTATTCTAAAAGGAGGTAAACCTGGCCCGGTAGTAGCATTGCGTGCTGATATTGACGGTTTACCGGTTACCGAAAGAACACCTATACCGTTTGCTTCAAAAGTTAAAAGCAAATATAATGGAATTGAAACAGGCGTAATGCATGCTTGTGGTCATGATACTCACATAGCTATTTTGATGGGTACGGCTGAAGTGTTATCTAAAATTAAAAAAGAGATAAAAGGTACAGTAAAATTTATTTTTCAACCTGCAGAAGAAGGTACCCCACCGGGAGAAAATGGTGGTGCTAAAATGATGGTTGAAGAAGGTGTTCTGAAAAACCCTGATGTAGATGCTATTTTCGGATTACATATTAGTGCAGGAACTGATGTAGGAGTGATTAATTATAAACCGGGAGGTATTATGGCGGCATCACAGCGATTTGTAGTTAAAGTAAAAGGAAAACAAACACATGGTTCTAGACCTTGGGGTGGAATTGACCCAATAGTAATTTCAGCTCAAATTATCAATGGTTTACAAACAATTATTAGTAGAGATACTGAATTGACAAAGGAAGCAGCTGTGATTACAGTAGGATTAATTAGAGGAGGTGTACGAAGTAATATCATTCCTGAAGAGGTTGAAATGATAGGTACTATTAGGACTCTAGATTATGATATGCAGAAAAAAATAAATGACGAAATGAAACGACGTGTACCGGCAATTGCAAAAGCTTTTGGCGGAGATGCAACTATCGAAATTGATGGTGGATATCCAATCACTTATAATGATGTAAAATTGACTGTAAAGATGTTGCCTTCTTTACAAAAATCAGCTGGCAAAGAAAACGTACATTTAATTAATGCTATTACCGGAGCTGAAGATTTTTCCTATTTTCAAAAAGAAGTGCCCGGATTATATTTTTTCCTTGGCGGAAAGCCTGTTGATGTAAAGCCCGAAGATGCAGCTTCACATCATACTCCGGATTTTTTTATAGACGAAAGTGGTTTGAAATTAGGGGTACAAACTTTTGTGAATTTAACATTAGATTATATGAATAGTCATGCTAAATAAAAAATTAAATGTAACTTTTGTTGCATTAGATCAATCAATAATTTTTTTCTTTGCAAAGAATTTATAAACAGATAAAAAATGGGATTATTTAATTTTTTTGGTGGCGCTAATAAAGATACAGATGAAATAACTGAATATTTACAAAAAGGCGCTGTTGTATTAGATGTAAGAACATCAGCCGAATGGACAGAAGGACATGTTGAAGGCTCAGAATTGATAACATTGAATGAAATTCAAGAAAATATTGATAAAATTAAGTCTTGGAACAAACCTCTTGTAGTAGTTTGTAGAAGTGGCGGTAGAGTTAGTTCTATATTACCGTTTTTAAAAAATGAAGGGATAGATGCTATTAATGGCGGAGCATGGCAAAATGCTGATAGATAAAATAATAATCAAGAAAAATTGATAGATGGAAATGCTTTTTGAAGTGTTTCCTTTTTTTGTTGCAATGAAATCAAAAATTGTCGATGTTGTTCTGATTCTGGGTTAAAAGGTCTATGTGCTAATCCTTTTTGGATATCATCTACTTCTTCCATAACCTGAATAGTGTTATCAGACATCCATGTTTCTCTAAATTTTTCCCAAATATAATTGATAGCAGTTTGATTAGGATGTATCATGTCTTCATTATAAAAACGATAATCGCGTAATTCATCCATCATAATTTCATAACTAGGGAAATAATAACTGTTTTTTCTTGGTTCAACAACTTGGTGTACAGCAGTAATTAGGTGCGATTTACTTTGCTGATTTTCAATGAACCCATCTTTTAAATGACGAACCGGTGAAATAGTAAATAATATGGATGTATTATTATTTATACTTCGTATCAATACAATTATTGCTTTTAAACTTTCTGCAATTTCATCAACAGTCAATAACTCTTTTAAGAACTTTTTTTGCAGAATTTTATGACAGTTTGCAACTATAGTATCACTTTCAATAAAACGATAACACCATGCTGTACCTAAGGTAATAATTATATGGGTTGATCTGTGTATTTGTTGATGTGTTAATTTGTTAGCATCGTCTAAATCTTGTAATAAAACACGCTTTGAAGGGTTACTTAATTTTGAATGTGCCTCAAAACAATGCCATTGTTCATTATGAAAAAAGACACTTTCTTTGGTATACTCTTTTTCATTTATAGCATTTAAAATTAAGTTTTCAATAGCTCTAGAATGGAACAGTATCCCAAACGGATTAATAGTATTTTGAAATTTAAAATAGTCAAGTTTAGCCCCAATATTTTCAGTAAAACAAGAACCTAGCATCAAAATATTAGCATTGTAATCTATTTGATTAAATTGCTGTTTTTTAAATGGTATTTTTGTTCTAAACTGCATCGTTTTTATCTTAAATTTCAATTTCGTTGTCATTCAGACGAACGAGGTAGGAGAGAGGAAGAATCTATTCAATAAACTAGAGATTCTTCACTTCGCTCTGCTTCGTTCTGAATGACAGAACACAAAAATACACAGAGTTCTTTAGAGTTTTACAAATAATTCATAATTGCCTGAACTTTCCTGATTAGTGTTGACTGAACACTATTTAACGTGAGCTCGATGTAAGAAATGTAGTTAATAATGCAAAATATTGATTATTAGCACTTTGTCTGTTCGAGCGCAGTCGAGAACTATTTAAAAACCTTTCGCCTTTAGTTTATCTTGAGCGAAGACGAAAGGCTCAAGGAGGCATTAAAATTTTCACTTCACATTTAAAATACTGATTATTAGTTATTTAAAAAAATAGTTATATAGAACTCACGTTATTTAATATAATCCTTAGCTTTCTCTAACGCTTTTTTTATGCCACCGGGATTTCTACCCCCAGCAGTAGCATAAAAAGGTTGTCCACCACCACCACCATGAATCAATTTGCCTAATTCTCTTACAATTTTACCTGCATTAAGGTTCTCATTAGTGCTATTCTTAGAAATATAAACGGTTAGCATTGCTTTATCTTCAATATTAGAACCGACAATAAAATACAAGTTATCAATCTCACCGCCTAATTGAAAAGCCAGATCTTTAATCGTATTTTGATCTAAATTTATTTCGGCAGCTAAAAAATGGATTCCATTAATCTCTTCAATTTTATTTTTTAATTCACTTTTAAGATTACCAGCCTTATCTTTCTGTAAACTTTCAATTTGTTTTTTAAGCTTCACGTTTTCGTCTTGTAAAGCCTTCACAGATTCAATAGGGTTTAATGTACTTTTAAACAGCCCTTTTATTTCGTTATATGCTTTGTCATTTTCAAAGTAATATTCTTTGGTAGCATCTGAAGTGATGGCTTCTATACGTCTGATTCCGGATGCAATAGCGCTTTCAGAAGTTATTTTAAAATGCCAAAGTTCACTGGTGTTTTGTACATGAATACCACCACAAAGCTCAATTGACTTACCAAAGCGAATAGTACGTACAGTATCTCCGTATTTTTCTCCAAATAATGCCATTGCGCCTTCTTGAATAGCATCCTTCATTATAGTATTTCTATTTTCCTGAAGTGGTAACTTATTATTAATACGTGCATTCACAAAATCTTCAACATCATGTAATTCTTCTACAGTTAATTTTGAAAAATGCGAAAAGTCAAAACGTAAATGATTTGAATGTATCGCTGAACCTTTCTGTTCAACATGACTTCCTAAAATTTCACGCAAAGCTTGGTGTAATAAATGTGTAGCAGTATGATTACAAGCAGTTCTCAAGCGTTGTTTTTTATCTACCACAGCCTTGAAAGTATCAGTAGGGTTTTTGGGCAGATCTTTAGTGAAATGTATAATCAAATTATTTTCCTTCTTTGTGTCAAGAATGTAAATTACATTTCCGTTTGGCACTTCTAAATATCCTTTGTCACCAACCTGTCCGCCACCTTCAGGATAAAAAGGGGTAAGATTAAATACCAGTTGATACAGTTCACCATCTTTTTTAGAAGTAACTTTTCTGTATCTGGTAATTTTCACATCTGCTTCAAGTGAATCATATCCAATAAATTCTTCTTCAATATCATTCTGTAAAATAACCCAATCATCAGTGTCAACAGCAGCAGCAGTACGAGATCTGTTTTTTTGTACTTCCATTGCTTTGTCAAAAGAAGCTTCATCTAAGGTCAGTTCTTTTTCTCTTAAAATCAGTGCCGTTAGATCTTTCGGAAAACCAAAAGTGTCATAAAGTTCAAAAACTTTATCTCCTGAAATCGTTTTTCCATTCGTTTTTTCGATAATTCTATCTAATAAGACAAGTCCTTGATCTAAAGTTCTTAAAAAAGAACTCTCCTCTTCCTTAATCACATTATAAATAAGTTGTTTTTGTGAATTGAGTTCACCAAATGTACTACCCATTTGTTTACTCAATACATTCACTAGCTTATAAATAAAAGGCTCTTTTTGGTTTAAAAAGGTAAACCCATAACGAATAGCTCTTCGTAAAATACGCCTGATAACATAACCGGCACCGTTATTTGAAGGCAGCTGTCCATCCGCAATAGCGAAAGCCACTGCACGAACATGATCGGCAATAACTCTAATAGCAATATCTGTTTTTTCTCCCGAAGCATCGGGGATACCATATTCAGTTTGGGTAATGGTTTCAACTTCTCTGATTAAAGGTGTAAACACATCAGTATCATAATTAGATTTTACATTTTGCAATGCCATGCATAAACGCTCGAAACCCATACCGGTATCTATATGTTTGGCAGGTAAATCTTCCAGAGAACCATCAGCTTTACGATTATACTGTATAAAAACCAAATTCCAAATTTCAACTACATGAGGATGGTCTTTATTGACTAGATCTTTACCGGGAATTTTTGCCTTTTCTTCATCAGAGCGAATGTCTACGTGGATTTCTGAACAAGGTCCGCAGGGTCCTTGAGCACCCATTTCCCAAAAATTATCTTTTTTATTGCCATTGATAATTCTGTCTTCACCAATATGTGTTTTCCAAAAATCATAAGCTTCTTGATCGAAGGCTAAATTCTCGTCTTTTTCACCTTCAAAAACAGTAACGTACAAGTTATCTTTATTGATTTTGTACACTTCTGTAAGTAATTCCCAAGCCCAGGCAATAGCTTCTTTTTTAAAATAATCGCCAAAACTCCAATTGCCTAACATTTCAAACATGGTATGATGATAAGTGTCTATACCAACTTCTTCTAAATCATTATGTTTACCAGATACTCTTAAGCATTTTTGAGTGTCAGCAATACGTTTAACTTCAGCCTTTTTCTGCCCTAAAAAGTATTCTTTAAATGGCACCATTCCAGCATTATTAAACATTAATGTTGGATCATTTTTAATAACTATAGGAGCCGAAGGCACTATTTTATGTTGTTTATTTTTAAAAAAATTTAAAAATTGTTGTCTAATTTCTTGAGACGTCATAGAATGTTAATTAAAACCTAAAAGGATTGTGTACTTTTATAGTTGCGAAACATTTTGTAAATTTGTTTACTGCTCTAAAAACAATAAAGTAATTTTTGCTTGTTTAAAGCTACAAAAATAGTACATTTTATATTATGGCGAAGGTAAAATATTATTACGATTCTGATACTGTATCATACAGGAAAGTTGAACTTCGTAAACGTGATAAATTTAAAAGAACACTTGGATTTTTATTAAGTGCAGCGTTATTGGGTTTATTGTTTGTTTTTATATCATTCCAATTTATTGATTCGCCAAAAGAGAAAGCTCAAAAAAGAGAACTCGATAACTTAAAGTTACGCTATGGTTTATTAGATAAAAAAATGACTCAGGTTGAAGGGGTTTTAGACGGTATTCAACATAGAGATAATGAAATTTACAGACTGTATTTTGAGGTAAATCCAATACCTGAAGAACAAAGAAAGGCTGGTTTTGGGGGTGTTAATCGATATAAATCATTAGAAGGTTTTGAAAATTCAGAGATGATCATTGATGTTACTAAAAATATGGATATCTTATCAAAACAATTATATATACAATCGAAATCATTAGATGAAATTATCAGTTTAGCAGAAGATAAAGAAAAATTACTAGCTTCAATTCCTGCAATTCAACCTATTAGAAAAGAAAATTTAACACGTATGGCATCTGGTTATGGTTGGCGTTCTGACCCTTTTACCAAAGCTAGAAAACAACATAAAGGAATGGATTTTACTGCTCCTACCGGCACACCTATTTATGCAACAGGTAATGGTAAAGCTCTGAGGGTAGATAATAGAGCAACAGGTTTTGGTAAACATATTGAAATCAATCATGGTTATGGATATAAAACCATTTATGCACATTTAAGTAAATACAATATAAAAGCAGGTCAAAAAGTAAAGCGTGGTGATCTGATTGGTTTTGTTGGTAATACCGGACGTTCAGTTGGACCTCATTTGCATTATGAAGTACACAAAAACGGGAAACCCATAAATCCGATAAATTTCTATTATGGAAATTTAACTCCCGAAGAGTTTAAAGCAATGTTAAAATTAGCTTCGCAAGAAGGACAATCATTTGATTAATGCACGTAAATTTACCAGATAAAAGATATTATAAAATAGGCGAAGTTGCTAAAGCATTTAATGTAAACGCTTCATTGATCCGTTTTTGGGATAAAGAGTTTGATGCGATCAAGCCCAAAAAAAATGCTAAGGGAAATAGACTTTTTACACAAGAAGATGTCAAAAATTTACAGATGGTATATCATCTTGTTAAAGAAAAAGGATTTACCTTAGAAGGTGCCAGAAAGAAATTAAGATCTAAACCTGTTGAAATGAAGGATAATCATGCAATTATTTCTCGTTTAGAAGCTATAAAAGCAACATTAATAGAATTTAAAAATCAATTATAACCAAAACTTATATCATGAAAAAATGGCTTATTCCTTTAATTATACTTGCAGTTATTGCTTTTGCAATTTACAATTGGGCAGTAGGATTTAATAATACTGCTGTAGAATACGAAGCTGACGCTAAAACTGCTTGGTCTAATGTAGAGAGTTCTTATCAGCGTAGAAATGACCTTATCGGAAATCTGGTAAAAACAGTTCAAGGAGCAGCTGATTTTGAAAAAGAAACGCTAGAAGGCGTAATAAAGGCTAGAGCAGAAGCAACTAAAACTACAATTAATGCGGGCGATCTAACACCGGAGAATATGGCGAAATTTCAACAGGCACAAAGCGGATTGACAGGAGCCTTAAGTAAGTTAATGGTGGTTGTTGAACGCTATCCTGAATTAAAAGCCAATCAAAACTTTTTAGAATTACAAAGTCAATTAGAAGGTACAGAGAATAGAATTAATGTAGCTAGAGATAGATTCAATGAGAAAGTAAATATCTATGATATACATACTACCAAATTTCCTGGTAAATTATTAGCAGGCTGGTTTGGTTTTAAAGAAATGTCTCGTTATCAAGCTGACCCCGGTTCAGAGAAAGCGCCAGATATTGATTTTGATTTCAGCAAGAAAGAAAAATAAGCTAGAAGTTTGAAGACGAAAGTTGAAAGAATAAATACCTTCTAACACCTGTCTTCGGTCTTCAGACCCAGTATTTTACTAAGAAAAGTTAAGTTTATACTGCAACAAAAATGTTAACCTAGTACAAGAAACATATGTCAAAAGTAGAAGACTTTTTAACTTCAACTCAAGAACAAGAAATTATTGAGGCAATTCGTTTGGCTGAAAAAAATACTTCAGGTGAAATAAGAGTCCATTTAGAAAAAAGTACCGAAAAAGATGTTATAGAAAGAGCTAAAGAAGTATTCTATTTTCTAAAAATGGATGAAACAAAACAGCAAAACGGAGTCTTATTTTATGTTGCGGTTGATGACAAAAAGTTTTCTGTTTTAGGCGATAAAGGTATTAACGAAGTTGTCCCTAATACATTTTGGAATAGTATTAAAGATACTGTTTTAGAAAAATTTAGAAATAATAATTATACTGAAGGACTAAAACTGGGAATTATCGAAACAGGCGCTAAGTTAAAGCAACACTTTCCTTACCAGCACAATGATGAAAATGAATTACCAGACGCTATTTCTTTAAGTTAAAAGAAATGAATTAATAGAATGCCCTTAAACAAGTATTTTCTACTTTTGAGCTCCAAATTACAATAAATGCCAACATTTTATAAACTCTCTGTAAAAGAGATACAACAAGAAACTGAAAATGCAGTTTCTATCCTTTTTGAGATTCCGGAAAACCTACAACAAAAATTTAGTTTTATACCCGGGCAATATATCACTATTAAAAAAGAACTGAATGGTGAAGAAGTAAGACGTGCTTATTCAATATGTTCCTCTAAAAAAAGTAATACTATTAGAATAGGGGTTAAGGCAGTTGATAAAGGTACATTCTCAATATATGCTACTACTGATCTAAAGGAAGGTGACTTATTGGAAGTATCTCCACCCGAAGGTAGATTTATACTGAACCCTGATAATGATCACCAAAATTATCTGGCTTTTGTAGCTGGTAGTGGTATAACTCCGGTTTTATCAATGATAAAATCGGTACTAGAAGCTGACACTAACAGTAAGTTTGTATTGGTTTATGGAAATAAGTCACCTATTGAATCAATGTTCAAATCAGAAATCGACCAGCTTAAAGCAAGTTATCCTGAGCGACTATTCGTGTATTATATTTTTAGTGTAATCTATAATGAAAATGCACTTTTTGGAAGAATAGATGCATCGACAGTCAATGATATCGTTAAAAATAAGCATAAAGGAACAGATTTTGATGAATTCTTTTTATGCGGACCGGAGAATATGATTGATACCGTTAAAAAGGATCTATTAGACAAGGGAATAGCAAGTGAAAATATCCATTTTGAATTGTTTTCAACTAAAGTTGAAGATATGGATACTTCCGGTACTTCGGAAGAAAGTCTAGAAGGAGAAGCCATGATTACTATAGTGTTAGATGATGAAGAGGAAACTTTTTCTATGAAAAAAGAGAAGTCTATATTAGAAGCAGCTTTAAAAAAAGGTTTAGACGCTCCATACTCTTGCCAAGGGGGAATTTGTAGTAGTTGCTTAGCACAGATAACTGAAGGAAAAGCAGTGATGGATACTAACTCTATTTTGTCTGAAGAAGAAGTTAAGGATGGTTTGATATTAACTTGCCAGGCACATCCTACAACTAATAAGATCATTATTGATTATGATGCAGTTTAATTTAAACAATATGATTTTATGAGTGATATCCTAAATGCTATTCCTATTGGTATCGGACTTGCGTTTATGATAGGTCCGGTCTTTTTTGTATTGCTTGAAACAAGTGCCATCAAAGGTTTTAGAGCGGCTGTGGTTTTTGACCTAGGGGTAGTGTTGGCTGACATTGTTTTTGTCTATTTTGCTTATTATGGAAGTAGAACATTATTAGAGGAAATAAAAGATGACCCGCGACTTTTTGTGCTTGGAGGTCTTGTGTTGTTTATTTATGGATTGATTACTATACTAAAAAGGCGTAAACCCGTTGATAGAGAAGGTGAAATTAGAATAGTTAAAAAGAATAATTATCTAAGTTTATTCATTAAAGGTTTTTTTTTAAATTTTATCAATGTAGGTGTTTTAGCATTTTGGTTAGGAATGGTTGTGGTTATTGGTCCACGTTTAGAAATGAACGAAACACGAATTTTCAATTATTTTACTGCGGTTATTTTAGCATATTTTATTACAGACTTGATAAAGATTGTATTGGCAAAACAATTAAAGAATCGGCTAACTCCTGTTGTTATTTATAAAATAAAATTAGGAATGGGAATTGCATTAATGGTTTTTGGGTTGGTTTTAGGCTCAAAAGGTTTTCTTTCTGAAGAGACCATGCATAAAATTGACAATGTCATTGAAAAAAAGGTGACTAAGCCGTAAATTTAGTAAGCAGTTTACAGTTTGCAGTTTTTGGATGTCAGTCTAAGTTCTGATTTTTTTGAAATAGTTCTATTTTTGAACACTGATCAAACCCCTGTACTCCCAAAACCGTCTTTACCACGTTTGGTTTCTTCAAGTATTTCTACCTCTTTCCAAACAGCCTGAGTGTATTGAGCAATAACCAATTGTGCTATTCTTTCACCATCATTAACAGTAAAATTCTCATTAGAAAGATTTACCAATATCACGCCAATTTCGCCACGATAATCAGCATCAATAGTCCCGGGAGCATTTAAAACAGTAATTCCTTTTTTGGCTGCCAATCCGCTTCTCGGTCTCACTTGTGCTTCATATCCGTTAGGCAAAGCAATAAATAGTCCGGTTTTAATAATGGTACGTTCTAAGGGTTTAAGTATAATGGCTTCATTTATATTGGCTCGTAGATCCATTCCGGCAGAAGCTGAAGTTTCATAAGATGGTAATTGATGTTTAGAGGTATTGATAATTTTTACGATCATTTACTGAGTATTGTTTTGAGTTCGTTTTTTTCGTTGATAGCGATAAATACAAGAAAAGCTATAATAAATAGTGTAGAAATTATATAGTTTCCTTTAAAATGATAATAGGACAGATATGATAATACTACAGAGATAATAATATATAAAAACACTTTGCCAATATTATAAGGTACTTTATAATACTTCTTTCCATAAAAATAGGAAATTAATGTCATTCCGCCATACGCAATTAGTGTAGCCCATGCAGAAGCCATATAACCAATTTTTGGGATAAAAATAATATTAAACGCAATGGTCAATGCAGCGCCAAAGATTGAAAAATACATTCCGTATTTGGTTCTATCGGTTAGTTTATACCATACAGATAGATTATTGTAAATACCTAGAAAGAGGTTTGCTAATAAAATTATCGGCACTATTGCCAAGGCATCAAAATATTCAGGAGCTAATAAAATACCAGCAAATAAATTGATATATGCTATTACAATAAGCATAAAAAAGGCTCCAACTATGGTAAACCAATTCAAAATTTTCGCATAGGTTTCTTTTGCATTAGCTTTATCAGCATGATTAAAAAAGAAAGGTTCTGCACCCAAACGAAATGCCATAATATATAAGGTCATAAACACACCTAATTTATAACAAGCTGCATAGATGCCCATTTGTTCTTTTCCTATCATATCACCTAGTAAAAGTTTATCTAAATTTTCATTAGTAACATATGCTAAACTACCAACCATAATAGGTAATCCGTAAACTAACATTTTTTGTAGAATCTTTTTATCAAAGGCAAACTTAAATTGAAACATGCTAGGTAATAGCATTATAAATGTGACAAAACTTGCAATTAAGTTGGCAATAAAAATATAAACTACGGTTGGGGTTGTTTGATATGAATTTGTAATAACATTAGGTAAAGAAATATTATTTTTTAAGGCATAAGGTATAAACCATAAAAAGAATAGATTAAAAAATGCATAAATTAAAATATTAGATATCTTATAAAAGGCAAATTTTATTGGTCTATTGGTAACTCTTAAATATGCATAAGGTATAACAACAAGCGTGTCAAAAGCTGTTACTAGTGTTAGGATTTTTAAATGTGTAGGATTATCAAAACCTAACCATGAGGCAATTGTATTATTGAAAACTAATAAAATCGATACGAAAGCGGTAATTGAAATTAAAAGCGTGATGAATGCTGTAGAAACTATCTTACCTTTTTCTTTTTCTTTGGAAAAAAATCTAAAAAAAGCTGTTTCTAAACCAAAAGTTAGGAAGGCAATAAAATAGGCGGCAAAAACAAAATACCAAGTATTATCTGCATATTTTTCAGATTTGAGTGTTCCGGTATGAAGTCTTGTCAAAAGAATATTAATTGCTCTGGGTAGTACAGCGGCAATTCCATAAATTATAGTGTCTTTAAAAAAGCGTTGTAATGTACCCAAAGTAATAAATTTCAGATACAAACCTACATATTTTTTTTCGTTTTAAATTTAAAGAAACAAAATGAAAAAAATTATAAAGTAGGTTCCCTCTGAACCTGAGTTCGATGTAAGCTTTACACTTACAGAAGCTAGAGAAATGGTGAAATTTGAAAAATAAAATAAGCAGACTAATTGGTTAATACAATGATTTTATTTTTTAAAGATTGCCGTTTATATGGCTTCCTTTCAGACTTTACAAGGTTTTCCTTATACTTCTACATATTTTCTTGAATTAACAAGTTAGTCCTTTGAAAATCTGAATCGTCTTTGAAAAGCTGTAAGAAAATCTTACATCGAACTCAGGTTCTGACCTTTTATACAGTAGAATTTTGCAGAAGAAATATAAAAGAAAAACCCTCACCACAAGTGGTAAGGGTATTTATATAATTTTATAAGTAATAAATATACTAAGCTTCAATTGGTGTAATAGAAACATAAGATCTATTATCTCTTTTCTTTGTAAATTTAACAATACCGTCAACTTGAGCGTGTAATGTATGGTCTTTACCCATATATACATTTTGTCCCGGATAATGTTTTGTGCCTCTTTGACGGATAATAATATTACCGGCAATAGCAGCTTGACCTCCGAAGATCTTAACACCTAATCGTTTCGATTCTGATTCTCTACCGTTTTTAGAACTACCTACACCTTTTTTATGTGCCATGATACTTTTATTTTATGAACCCTGAATTGTGTATCAGGATCTGGTTGTTTTATAATTACAATTAACTTAAAGCAGCAATAAGATCAGCTTTTTTCATTGAAGATATACCCTCAATTCCTTTAGCTTTAGCCATTACTTTCAATTCTGCTACAGTTTTTTTACTTAAGTCATCAGTTTTAGCTGCTTTTGCAGGAGCTTTTTTTGCTACTTTTTCTTTAGTTACTTCTTTTTTTGCTTCAGCTTTAGGAGCTTCTTTCTTCGGTTCTTCCTTTTTGGAGACAGTTTTTTTAGCACCACTTGCTATAATACTATCAATTTGAATTTCAGATAAGTACTGACGATGCCCGTTCTTAACTTTATATCCTTTTCTTCGTTTTTTCTTAAAAACGATCACTTTATCACCTTTTAGGTGCTTTAAAATTTTGGCAGTCACTGCTGCACCTTTTATAGCTGGGGCGCCAATGGTTACTTTGCCATCATCCAATAAAAGAACGTTATCAAAAGTTACTTTTGAGCCTTCTTTTTCTTGTAAACGATGTACAAATACCTTCTGGTCTTTTGCAACTTTAAATTGCTGCCCTGCTATCTCTACAATTGC
>VAPL010314957.1_pt1 | contig 60057 bp, 47 predicted proteins | sample 3395061 | NCBI WGS metagenome assembly VAPL01 (sample SAMN08290444, study PRJNA428436) | hydrothermal vent metagenome | isolation source: Deep-sea hydrothermal vent chimney 2 | place: Pacific Ocean: Juan De Fuca Ridge | depth 2182 m m | reverse complement strand
TAGTTACCTATTGCATGGGAATTCTTGCTGCGACTCAGATGTTAAATTCAAAAAATGTTGGGTTACGTTGCGCTAACCCAACTTACGCGGGGGCTTAAATGTTGTACGAGATAAATCATATGAGTTCTAACAAAAATGATTGAAAACAAATCAACAACCACTGTTCCTCTTTATGGATGAATTTTGGAAAACTAAAACATTGACGCAATTCACTAAGCAAGAATGGGACGCTGTATGTGATGGTTGTGGGAAATGTTGCTTATACAAATTAGAAGATGCTGAGACAGCTGAAATCTATTATTGCAATGTGGCGTGTCGTTTATTAGATACCGATACCTGTTGTTGTACCGATTACTCGAATCGACACCGACGCGTTTCCGATTGTGTTAAGTTGACCCCCACTTTGGCGGTGGACTTCGCGTGGTTACCTTCCACTTGTGCTTATCGATTATTGGCCGCGGGTGAGGATTTGCCTCATTGGCACCCATTAGTATCAAAAGATTCAGAAACAGTACATTTTTACGGTATTTCGGTACGAGGCCGGGTCATCGCTGAAGAAGGGGTTGATTGTTTAGAGGATTATATTGTGGATTGGGCTTATTAAAGCAGCAATCAGTGCGGATGTCGCTGTTATTTTTTAGGCTAATCGAGCAAGGTTTTTAAATGCGGCCAAACATTCGACAATAATTTTGTTTGGGCTGAGGCATTTGGGTGAATTTGATCGGCTTGAAAATCTTCTTGGGTAGGTGAGAGCCCATCAAGCAGGAAAGGGACCAGTGGAATATTAAATTGTGAGGCTAATTGTCGGTAAACTGTTTGGAACTGTCGGGTATATTGAGGGCCATAGTTGGGTGGAATTTGCATGCCGACTAATAAAACCTTGGCTTGTGTCAGTTGACTATGGTTAATAATATCGGCGAGGTTTTGTTGCATGCGCGAAATAGGTAAGCCACGTAAGCCATCATTACCGCCGAGTTCAAGAATCACGATATTGGGTTGATGATTGGTGAGTGTGCTTTTTATTCGAGCAGCGCCGGCGGCGGTGGTATCACCGCTAATGCTGGCGTTAACCACTCGATGAGGATAGTCTTGACGGCGTAATTGATTTTCTAATAAGGTAACCCAGCCCTGTTGTTTTAATAGGCCATAGCCAGCGCTTAAGCTATCTCCAAAAATTAAGATGATCGGCGCAGAAAATGCCCGATGACAGGTGGTCAATGTGAATAATAAACAACCGAGGAGAGCGATTTTTTTGAACATGTCTGATGATCTCATGCCAACTATTTTGTCAGTCAGTAGTGTATCGAAAAAAGTCACCAGTTTCGATGGCGAATTAACGTTAATCCATGATATCAATTTTTCTGTCGCGAGTGGTGAGTCGGTGGCCATTATCGGGGCATCAGGGGCGGGTAAATCGACTTTACTGGGGATTTTGGCCGGATTAGATACCCCCTCTTCTGGTGAGGTTAGGCTGGCAGGGAAGAACCTGTTTAGCTTGAATGAAGATGCCAGAGCGCAATTACGTGGTGAATGGATAGGTTTTGTGTTTCAGTCTTTTCAATTATTACCCAGTTTAACGGCCTTGGAAAATGTGATGTTGCCATTGGAGTTAATGGGGATCAAGCAGGCGAAAGTATTCGCCTCTGATGTGTTATCGCGAGTGGGTTTAGCGCCGCGCCTACATCATTATCCACGTCAGTTGTCAGGCGGTGAGCAGCAACGGGTGGCGATTGCCAGAGCATTTGCTCCCCAGCCTAAATTATTATTGGCCGATGAGCCCACCGGTAATCTGGATAGTCGTACCGGTGAATATGTTATCAATTTGTTGTTTGAGTTAAATCGAGAGAAAGGCGCGACCTTGATATTGGTGACCCATGATCATGCATTGGCGCAGCGTTGTGATCGAATATTAACGCTGGATGCCGGTCAATTAACGGAGGCGTCGGTTGATGCAAACCCGTCATAGTATTTCACGTATGAAGCTAGCCTGGCTTTTTTTGAGGCGGGATTGGCGAGCGGGCGAATTGCGCGTATTAGTCGGGGCATTAGTTGTTGCCGTCGCGGCGGTGACCTCGGTGGGGTTTTTTACCGATCGTATTCAACAAGCCTTATTGATACAGGCCAATGAATTGTTAGGGGCGGATTTAATTTTGAATTCAACCCGTGACATTGATCCGCTGATTGTCAAAAAAGTGGCAGATCAAGGGATAAATACCTCGCAAACGCTGATGTTTCCCAGTATGGTGGTCGTCAAAGATCAAACCCAAATGAGTATGGTGAAAGCGGTACAGGATAATTTTCCCTTGCGTGGAAATATTCATATTGCCTCCGAGATATTTGCCCAGGATCGGTTAACTAAAGCCGTGCCGAAACCGGGAAAGGTCTGGTTAGAGCCGCGTTTAATGACCGCCTTGCAGCTAAAAGTCGGCGATGAAATCTCCTTGGGTGAAGCTGTTTTTCAAGTCACCGCCGTATTAATCACCGAGCCAGGGCGGGGCGGTGATCTGTTCAATGTGGCGCCACGTTTGTTGATGAACCTTGCCGATATGCCGCGCACTCAATTGTTGCAACCCGGTAGTCGAATGCGTCATCAATTACTGATGGCGGGTGAAACACAAACGCTCAATCAATTGAGACAATCCATCGCTAGCGAGTTAAAAATCGGAGAAAGTCTACAAGGGATTCAAGATGCCCGACCAGAAATGCGCTCGGCCTTGGCGCGTGCGGAAAGGTTTCTCGGCTTGGCGGCGATGACGAGCGTAATGCTGGCCGGGGTAGCGATTGCCTTGGCGGCTCGGCGTTTTGCGCAACGCCATTTAAACCATTGTGCCATTATGCGTTGTGTGGGTGCTACACAACGTTTGATTTCACAAATTTATGCGCTACAAATGATGGCGTTGGGTTTGATTGGCTGTGCTTTGGGGAGTCTGCTTGGTTATTTGGTGCATGGTTTGTTTGTCGAATTGCTCGGTAACCTGCTGGTCGGCGTTCAATTACCACCGCCATCAGTCAAACCGGCCGTGATTGGTGTGACCAGTGGCATGCTCACCTTGTTGGGGTTTGCATTGCCACCCTTATTGCAGTTAAAGGATGTGCCGGCCTTGCGGGTGCTTCGACGTGATTTAGGTGCTTTGAAAGCACCGGGGGTGATGGCGTATTTATTGGGCGGAGGTGCTTTGTCGTTGCTGATGTACTGGCAGGCGAATGATCTTAAATTAGGTAGTTATATGGTAGCTGGTACGTTACTGGGCATTATGCTGTTAGGGGGAGCGGCTTTTGCGTTAGTGCGCTTGTTAAAAGTTGCACAATGGTATTTTAATGGCAGTTGGCGTTTTGGTTTGGCGAATGTGGTACGACGCCCCATGAGCAGTGTTGTGCAGGTGATTGCCTTTGGTTTAGGGATCATGGCTTTATTGTTATTAACGGTGATTCGCAGTGACTTATTGAATGATTGGCAATCGAGCTTACCGCCGGAGGCGCCCAATCGGTTTGTGATTAATATTCAAGCTTCACAGATCGATTCGTTAAACGTTTTTTTCTCTCAGCATCATTTACCGGCCCCTGAAATTTACCCAATGATACGCGGTCGTTTGACGGGGGTGAATGGTCAGCCGGTGGTTCCCGAAGACTTCGTCAATGAGCATGCGCAGCGTTTAGTGGGGCGCGAGTTTAATTTGTCCTGGGCGGCTGATTTGGCCCCCGATAATCGTGTGACGGAGGGGCGATGGTGGACGGCTTCCGATGTGGGGTCTGCGCAGATTTCTTTAGATAAGGATATGGCAAAAAATTTGGCAGTTAAGCTTGGAGATGAATTAACATATGATGTGGCTGGGCAAATATTTACTGCTAAAATAACCAGTTTCAGAGAGATTCATTGGGATTCTTTTCGGCCAAATTTTTTTGCGATTATCATACCGGGCTTGTTGGATCAATTCCCGACCACGTATATGACAAGTTTTCATTTGTTGCCTTCCCGTTTTCAATTACTCAACGAATTAGTGGCGGCATATCCCAATATTACCATCATTGATGTGGCGGCGATTATGGAACATGTACGCAGTATTATTAGTCGTGTGACATTGGCGATCGAATATGTGTTTTTATTTACGCTGTTATCAGGGGTCATGGTGTTATATGCTGGGATTCAAGCCACCCATGATGAACGTTTAATGGAAAATGCCGTGATTCGTACCTTGGGAGGGCGGCGTCATCAAATTATTCAGGCGCTATGGGCTGAGTTTATTTGTTTAGGTGTGCTCGCGGGTTTATTAGCGTCAATATTGGCTTCGGTGCTGGCTTATGTGATTGCAAGCCAGGTATTAAAAATGGATTATACCTTTGATCCGATGATTTGGTTTTTTGGTGTGTTTGGTGGCGCGGTTGGGGTTGCAATTGCCGGGTTGTGGGGGAGTAGAAAAGTCATGAGTCAGCCACCGTTACAAACCTTGAGAGAGGTGGCTTTATAGTTGAAGGCGCGGTGTTGGGCTGAGATTTAATGGCTAAAATAGCGTCGATTCATCCTTTACAAAGTACGGTTATGGCGCATGGCATGGGGTGATGATTTTTTTGAAAATGATTAACCGTTGGCAAGATACCTGTTTCGTTAGGTTTTTAGTCTAATGATCATTGACATTTTAATCAAAATGGTTCTTTCCAGTATATATGCCTGGTAATGCGGTTATTTTTCACGTATATTACACAGCCATTTTAGTCTGGTTAGAGGTAAACACATTTGACTTTTAATGACTTTGATTTAGATCCAAAACTACTGAAAGCAATTCAAATCACCGGTTTTTCAACTCCAACGGCCATTCAACAAGCCGCCATCCCAGAAATATTAAAGGGGGAGGATATATTGGCTTCGGCCCAAACCGGCACGGGAAAAACCGCTGCTTTTGTGGTGCCTGGGTTGCAGAGATTATTGACCAACGATGCGCAAAGCAAACCAGCGAACAGAGCGGGTCGACCACGGATTCTCATTTTAACGCCCACTCGGGAATTGGCCATGCAAGTGGGGAACGACATTATCACTTTTGGGCGTTTTACTCATCTGAAATTTGCGACGGTAATGGGTGGTGTTTCTTTTGCGGCGCAAGCACGTACGTTACGTAATCCAGTCGATATTCTGGTGGCGACACCGGGCCGGTTGCTGGATCATATGACAAATCGTACGGTCGATTTGTCAGGTATTGAATTGTTCGTGCTAGATGAAGCTGATCGCATGCTTGATATGGGGTTTATTAAAGATGTGGAACAAATTTCGCGAAGCATGTCAACAGCGAAGCAAACCTTGATGTTTTCCGCCACGTTCGAAGCGGCTATCTTAAAAATTTCTAGCAAATTGTTAAGAACGCCTAAAAAAATTCAATTAACAGAAAGCCACGTTCGTCACGAATCGATCGAGCAATCATTACACTGTGCTGATAATCATCATCACAAGCAAAAATTGTTAGCCCACATCTTGTCAGATACCAAATTATCTCAGGCTGTCATTTTTACCGCGACGAAACGGGGTGCAGAAGAATTGGCATCAAGTCTCAAGATCAAGGGGCATCAATGCGGTTCGTTACATGGTGATATGAATCAGGCGGCCCGTAAACGTACCATCGAAGCCATGAAGCGCGGTCGTTACCGGGTCCTTGTGGCGACCGATGTGGCTGCCCGAGGTTTAGATATTAAGGGTTTGAGCCACGTGGTTAATTTCGATTTGCCAATGATTGCGGAAGATTATATCCACCGCATTGGGCGAACGGGTCGTGGTGGTGATACAGGCACGGCCGTCTCTTTAGTCGGACCTCAAGATTGGCAGAAACTGGTGAAAATTGAGCGATTGACTGGGCAAACATTAGCACGTCAAGTGGTGCCAGGTTTAGAGCCACAGCAGCCGGAACCTTCGGCGGCTCGTCCAATGAAACCGAAGCGGAATTTTCATCAGCAAAAGCAAAAGGCTAAGAAAGGTTATGGGCGTTCAGTTGCTAAATCCGGTGGACGTGATACCATGCCTCGTGGATCCAATGGGATCTCTGAAAATGGGTCATTTTCTAAGTCGGGTAAGCGAGTTTATCGACGAGAAATGAACGCTTAGATTTAGTGCTTTTTAAACCGTAGCTACCAAACCTCATATGGAAAATATAGCGTCCCCATATCAGGCGCTTAGCCCAGAGCGCATCATGAATGCCGTTGAAAGTATGGGGTTTGTTTGTACTGGTCAATTAATGGCCTTGAATAGTTATGAAAATCGTGTATACCAGGTGGGCGTCGATGAGGCCGTTGTCATTGCGAAATTCTATCGGCCTGCGCGTTGGTCTGATGAGGCGATTCGGGAAGAATTAGCCTTTGTCAATACGTTAGCCGATCGAGAAATTCCGGCGGTACCTGCGGTGGTTGATAAGACCGGGCAGGCGTTGCAGTTTTACGATGATTTTCGATTTGCGGTATTTCCTTCGCGTGGTGGGCGCTGGCCTGATTTAGATAACAAGGATCATTTGCAATGGCTTGGCAGATTGCTCGGTCGCATCCATGCCTTAGGTAGTACCCAACCATTTCAGCACCGATCTCACTTGAGTATTGAAAGTTATGGTGAGACGGCGAGTCAGTTTCTACTAGAAAACAAATTTATTCCCGACTACCTGATTGATGCCTATGAAAGTGTGGTGCGCGATGCACTCGCACAGGTACGGATGGCATTTGATCGTGCCGCCCCGCTGACTTCTCTTCGTATCTATGGTGACTGTCATCCGGGTAATATTTTGTGGACCGAGAAGGGTCCTCACTTTGTTGATTTCGATGATTGTTGCATGGGGCCGGCGATTCAGGATCTGTGGATGCTGATATCAGGTTCCAATGAAGAAATGAGTGATCAGTTGAGTCAGTTGGTAAAAGGCTATCAGTTATTCCACGAGTTCCCTTGGAATGAACTGCATTTGATTGAAGCGTTGCGAACTTTGCGCTTGATGCACTATTCGGCCTGGTTGGCGCGTCGCTGGAATGATCCAGCCTTTCCGCTCAACTTTCCTTGGTTTAATGAAACTCGTTATTGGGAAGAGCATATCCAGTCATTACGAGAACAAATTGGCCTCATGCAAGGACAGCCGGTGTTATCGCTTGATTTATCAGACTAATTTGGGGACTTGCCTGATAGCTTATTAGCCTTGGATAACGTAGTAAAACTCATGGATTTGGATGGTGATTTTGTTGAATTTGAGCGTGTGTTGATCAAATTTCGACAAGCTTTACTGCGAGTCATTGAGTGCCATGAATGACGCTGGGTTGAGCTCTTAGAGTTACCTCTTTAGACCCGAGAGGGTTCGTCGCCAAATCGGATCCACGGTTTTCCTAAGTGATCGTATTACGATTCACATCCTCCCCCTGGACAGGCGATTTCGTTTGATTGCTGATTTCTGTCACCAATATCACGCTCCCTCAGAAAAAAACCAATGATGACAAAACATTTATTAGTCGACGTTACCGGACATGGGTATGGGCATTTTACGCAAACGGCGCACGTGCTAAATGCATTGACTGAAATGTTGCCAGGTATCGCCATCACCCTGAGAACTGCATTGCCCAATAAGTTTGTGACGTCGCTACTGAATAATCCGGTGGAGCACATTCAACGATCCAATGATTTTGGTATGTATATGACGTCCGCTTTGGATGTGGATAAACCTCAAAGCGCCAAAGCCTATCAATCGTTGCACCAGCATTGGGATATGGAAGTCGCCTCAGAAGCGGAACGATTGGCGGCCTTGGCGCCTGACTTGGTGGTCTCTAATATTTCCTACCTGACGTTAGCGGCAGCAAAAGCGATTGAGTTGCCAAGTGTTGCGTTTTGCTCGCTGAATTGGGCAGAAATATACCGTGGTTATTTTGATCATCGGCCAGAAGCCCAGGTGATCTATCAGCAAATGCTCACAGCGTATAATAGTGCGCTGGTTTTTTTTCAGCCGGAACCAAGTATGCATATGCCAGGTTTGGATAATTTGCAAACGGTAGGGGCTTTGGCGGTGATTGGTAAAAATCAGCGGGTTAAGTTAATCGAACAGCAAAAATTGAAGGCTGATTGCCGTTTTGTACTGGTGTCTTTGGGTGGAATTGCAGAGAGCATACCGGTTGAGCAATGGCCGCAATTTCCTGATATTATATGGGTTATTACCTGGCAGCAAGATGTATCACGGCCTGACATTGTGCAGCACACCGAGTTTGATATGTCATTTACTGATTTGGTCGCGAGCTGTGATGCCATTATCACTAAGCCAGGTTATGGTACCGTGGTTGAGGCGGTATGTCACCAAATACCTATATTGTATGTAGCTAGACAAGATTGGCCGGAAGAGCCTTACTTGATTGAGTGGTTGGCTCAATGGGGGCAGTCTCAACAAATTAGTTATAAACAGTTGCAAACAGGGGGATTTTATAAGGAATTACATGGTCTATTTGACAGGAGGCGAGTATTTGGCAAATTACCCAGTGGGAATAAGGAAATTGCAGGGAAAATTATAAATTTGTTATTTGGCAATTCCTTGATTTAAATCCGACTATGGGCCATAGGTTTTTGAGTTGCTCGTGGGCAATCAAGGGTGACGAACGAACGATTAATTTTTTCTCAATGTTTCATTCATATTATCTAGCTATGATATACTTATCTTAGGGCTGGACAACATTAATATAAAGATAACGCCATAAATATTAATTATAAATTTTCCATTGATAAATATATTATAAAACTATTCTGCACATAGTGAGACAACGAGTTGTTTTATTAATCTTTAAGGGTTAGTGAGTGCGTTTCTCGGTTTGAATATCTGTGCGGTAAGAGCAGGCGTGCTTGGAAGATTACAAATAGTAAAGGTGTGGGAGTGGTATGGCCGGGGGGTATATCAAACAATCAACCATGATTTCCAAAGCGATAGCGATGTTAGTGCACCGTTGGCTTGGAATATTGTTACTGCTTTGGCTGGTGGTTGGATGTGGGTCGCAAACATCACCGGTAACGCCTCAATCTATTATCTCTAGTCAAACGCCGATGGCACTTTTCGTTTCACCCGCCGACAAACTTGCTGTGTTACCTCGTGCGGTGGCCGCCTACCCAAATCAATCAACCCGATTTGTTATCTTAAATATGAATGCGTTGGATATTCCATTGCTTCAAGGTGTTGAATTGATAACACCCGACAATATCGTATATACCATTATTTTTGAACGACGTACCGACCACACTAATGGTGATATTTCGTTAATTGGTTATTTGCGGGATTTTGGTCAGAGTTATCGAGTGGTACTAACTAGTGGTGTTGCCGGTGTCTTTGGACGCGTGCAAACACCAACCGGGACGATTGTCATTGATTCGGACTCAACCGGCAGCTGGTTAATTGATATGGATTCAGCGGGCCTGACACCGCTAAGCCTTAAAGAAGATGCACGGATTCCACAAACGCCATTGGCATTGTCGCCCCAGCAAATTTCAGCGCGAAATGCACTCTCTGAAACCCCTTTAGCAGGCCATACTGAAATTGATGTGTTAATTGTCTATTCGACTGGCTTTGCCGAAAAATATCCGGGTGAAGCGGCCCAAACTCGTTTAAACGAACTCGTCACATTGGCTAATACTGCGTTTGTTGACAGTGAAATTAATTTATCACTTCGTGTCGTATATACCGCCCAAGTGGATTATGCTGACACCATTGACAATGATACGGCGCTGACAGCGCTAACCAATTTTATTCCTCCCTTTCAGAATATAGCGGCTTTGCGGGATCAGTATGGCGCGGATATCGTGACTTTTATTCGACCTTTTGTCAGTACGGCCAGTGGCAGTTGTGGTGTTGCTTGGCTCAATGGTGGGGGCCAGACGCCGTTAGGGGCGGAAAATGTTTATTCTGTGGTGGCAGAAGGGCGAGATGGGAGTTTTTTCTGTGATGAGCACACATTTGCTCACGAAATTGGGCACAGTATGGGCGGTGCGCACGATATCAATAATTCTGTTACCTCTGGGCGATATTCCTATTCGTATGGGTATGGACAAGCCGGTATATTTGGTAGTGTGATGAGTTATATTAGTCCACAAAGTGGGCGATTTTCCAATCCGAATATTAGTACCTGTTTTAACCAAGTGTGTGGTGTGGCTGATCAAGCAGACAACAGTCGAACATTAACGCTAATGAAAGATATTGTGGCTGCATTTCGGCCCACGGCAGTGACGACTCCGCCACCACCACCTAAGCCACCGTCCGTCACCACCCAGTTGGCGAGTCAGGTGACCGATGGGCAAGCTGTGCTACAAGGGCAGGTTAATCCGCAGGGCTTTGATACCACCGCCTTCTTTGAGTTTGGCACTGACATTGGTTATGGGCAAAAAACCTTAGCGCAAAACCTCGCAGTGAATTCGGTAAATCAAAATATACAAGCGATTGTTACCAGTTTAACTTGTGGAACCACTTATCAATATCGGGTGGTGGCTTCCAGTCGTGATGGTGTGTCCGAGGGGGATAATCTAACGTTTACGACTAACAATTGTCCCTCGAGTACGACTGAGCTCAATACCCAGCCAGCCACTAATATTAGCCGGGGGGCCGCGCAACTGAACGGCGCCATCAAAACCGATAAAGATATTAATTATTATTTCGAATATGGGTTAGGCTTAAAGTTTGGGTCGAAAACAGTGAGCCAATCGATATTAGTTAATGCCCGAGCTACCTCTATATCATTTGTATTAGACGATTTATTATGTGGTCGTAACTATTATTATCGCTTAATTAGTGAAGATGGTATTGGTAATGTCACCGTAAGTAATGCGCGTATTTTAACAACATTAAGTTGCCTGGAGGCACCGGTGGTATTAACGCAGGCGGCAATAGATATTCGTTCCACAGGCGCCGTGTTACAGGGTTCAGTGAATTCGCGAGGTGTTGCTGGTGTGGCTTATTTTGAATATGGAACACCCGCTGCTCTGTCACTTGCAACGCCTGAAATTTCCATTGTCGCCTCTAGCGTTGCTCAACCGCTAAGGATAGAGATTAATCCATTAGCTTGTGGCTCAGATTATCAATTCCGTGCCGTGGCCAGCAGTAGTGCAGGTATCGTCAAAGGCGATGTCTTATCATTTACCTCATTTAATTGTTTAAATGAGCCCACCATTAGTGAGCTTGCAGCACGCAATATTGGTAATGATCAAGTGGAGATTGTGGCTAAGCTGGTATCACCTGGTGAGACCACTCAAGTTTGGTTTGAGTATGGCGAAACGACAGCGTATGGGACGGTCACTTCAGTACAAACGATAACCGCAACAACCGATCCCAGTGAATTTTTCGCTTCGATCTCTCAGCTAACCTGTGCAACACAATATCACTACAAGGCATTTGCTAAAAATTCAACAGGGCAAATCAATAGCGAAGATCAAGTTTTTTCAACGCGCTTGTGTATTGCGGCTACGCCTATTTTAAATGATCCATCCGTTGATGATATCACCGAAAACAGCGCAGTATTGGCGGTTTCAGTGAATCCCAATGGTCAATTAACGGTGATTAGTGCAGCCTACGGCATCACGACTAAGTATGGTGAGCAAACGCCTCCTCAAACTGTTGGAGCCGGAGCTAATAGCGTATTATTTAAAATAGTACTGGCTGATTTGCTCTGTGGCACGACGTATCATTATCAAGTCACCGTTGAAAATCCAGAGGGTTCGATCGTGGGAAATAATAACTCTTTTAAGACGGCAGAGTGCATTATTTCTGATTTACTCAGTGCCAGTGGTGTCACTGAAATTGGTCAGTTGGTGGCAACACTCAATGCTCAGATATTGCCAAGCAACCAAAAACTCAATCTCTATTTTGAGTATGGTACACAATCAAAAAATTACACCAATAAAACGCAAAGACAAGCCGTGCTTGCAAGTTTAACAACGACTGACGTATCGCGGCTTGTTAACAATTTGTCATGTGGCACAGCATATTTTTATCGTGTGGTGGGGGAGGTAGGTACCGCGACCATTTATGGAAAAGAAGAACTGTTTTCGACGATACCCTGCAATACAACCATTGTTTCTGTGATCACTAATACCTCGCAGGATGTGACTCAAGCCAGTGCTAAATTATTGGGTATTGTTAATCCTGAAGGCGTGAATACTCGCGTTTATTTTGAATATGGCTTTGATATCAGCTTTGGAGAAAAAACGAGGGAAATCAATATTGCTGATGGCACGTTGCCCCGTGATGTGGCTTGGGTGGTGCGGTCATTACAATGTGGCGCGTCTTATGTTTTTCGTATTGTGACTATTTCAGAAGATGGCTCCCCAGAAGGCAACGTGCAATACGGTGAAAACGTTGTATTTCAAACATTGCCATGCAATGGGTTAAACGTCACTGCTCGGGTGAGCTGGTTTAGCAATGATAAGGCGGTTATATACATAAATGTAAAATCAGGCGTGAATGCGGAGACGACAGTCCAAGTGAAATACGGCTTGAGTCAAGCGATGTCTCAAGCCAGTGATCCGGTAACGATTGCTTCGGGTACTGATTCTATCAATTTGATCAATCTTTCATGCGGTAAAGAATATTTTTATACAGTGACGGCTAACGATGGAGTAAATACCTCGAATACGGAAGTGACTTCTTTTAATACCAAAGAATGTTTTGTTCCACCGGAGGTGACAACGTTACCCGCCTTGTTAATTAGCTCAAGAAATGTAACTTTACAGGGGAGTGTGATGAGCAACGGGATGGATACTAATGCTCGGTTTAATTATGGTTTGACAGATGTTTATGGTATGCAAACAGAAATCACCAATGTGCTGGGCAGTTTTGTTAACCAAATTGTTAGCTCGGAGATTAATGGACTCGAATGTGAAACGCTATATCATTACCAAATTGCGGCAAATAATGAGAATGGCACCGCGTGGGGTGAAAACCAAAGCTTTGTCACGGATTTGTGTGGTAGTGATTCATTGCCAATATCGCAAAATTCACCTGCAACACCGCTGGCGGCCGGGGCGGAACACAGCATCGCCATTGGTATTCGTGGAAATTTGATATCTTGGGGTAATAATGAGGATGGTCAACTTGGTGCGGGTTTAGTCAAGGATAACGTGCTCATTGGTGTCAGTGATGATTTAGGCAATGTGCTGTTAGGCATTATTAAAGTCGTTGCAGGGGCTAAACATTCCTTAGCGCTTACCGAAGATGGTCGAGTGATTGCCTGGGGGAAAAATAGTGCGGGCCAGTTAGGCGATGGAACGGATTTATCACGCTCTTTCGTCAAAATCACTCAGGCAGCGTCGGAAATTGAATTATCAAATGTCATTGATATCGCGGCTGGAAAAGAACATAGTCTCGCTGTAAAAAGTGACGGGACTGTCTTTGCCTGGGGTAGCAATAATGCGGGCCAGATTGGGGCTGGCGACCAATTTGAATATCTGACACCAGTGATCGTACCTGGTATTGTTGATGCGGTTGCGATTGCTGCGGGTGATCGGTTTAGTCTTGCCTTGATCAGTGATGGTAGCTTATATGCCTGGGGAGTAAACGATGTCGGACAATTGGGGAATGGCAATACAGAATCGGTATTTGGACCAGAAAAAGTACAGAACGCAACGGAAATTGCTGCGATTGAGGCCGGTTCAGAGCATGCGATTGCGTTACGTAAAAATGGTAATGTTTTGGTTTGGGGGTGGAATGAATATGGCCAGTTGGGAAATGGTGGACGGGATATCCAAACGTTACCCATCCCCGTAAAGGAAGGTGACAGGGTTGTCAGTGGCATCCAGGCGGTGGGAGCGGGTGCTCGCTATAGCATGGTTTTAAAAGAGGATGGGACGTTATCGGCATGGGGTGATAACTCTTCAGGTCAGTTAGGTGATGGTTCATTTTCTATGCGGTTAACCCCAGCCCCCGTATTAAATATAGATAATACACCGCTGGCTAATATGATTGCTTTTGCTGCCGGTGAGAGTCATGCCATTGCGGTGCATGAGAGTGGTGCATTGCTCGGTTGGGGAAATAATAGTTTTAATCAATTGGGGGGCAACGCTGAAAATAAAAATACCCCTTATCCGACGTCAATAAGAGATGCCAATGGCAGTGATATTTCCATCAAGAGCTATCAATTAATTATTGACTCGGTCAGTTTTAACATTATAGAAGGTAAGGTTGGGCATTTTAGAGTGCGACCTAGTGCGCCGCCAGGGGCTGAAAACTTGCAGGTTACCGTGACTATTGATGCCAATAGCGATCAAGATATTCAAGTCATTGAGGGGGCTGTGTTAGTCTTCACCGATATAGATTGGCAGCAAAACCAAATGGTTACACTGGAAGCTTTGGTTGATGATGATAATATTAGTGGACAGGCATATATTCAAATTACTGCACCAGGATATTCCACAGCTACCGTGACGGTGATCGAGTCTGACAAAGACAATAATCAAAAGGCATTACAAGGCGGAGTGATTTCCGGTATCGATTTATTACTTATATGGATGTTTTTCTGTTTGGTTCGTCGGTGTATTATTATACCTGTCACCTATCATTTTTAGATTTTCATCGTTTATTTCTTTTTCAATATTCAAAATTTCTTGCTATTGGTTATTATCGAGTCACATTCTCTTCCTTTATTTTTATCAAAGACACTGTTAATGTTCCTGATCAAATGTTTGATTTGGGAGATCCACCATGCAAATTGGTACACCACTGTCAAGTTCAGCAACACGAGTGATGCTATTAGGTAGCGGCGAACTGGGTAAAGAAGTCATTATTGCATTGCAGCGATTGGGAGCGGAAGTTATCGCCGTAGATCGTTATGCGAATGCACCTGGTCACCAAGTTGCCCATCGTGCTCATGTGATCGATATGTCCGATGCGAAGGCATTACGCGAATTAGTGGCACAAGAAAAACCGCAGCTGATTGTTCCAGAAATTGAAGCAATTGCCACCGATTTATTGGTTGAATTGGAGCGGGAAGAAGCGATGACTGTGATTCCTACCGCACGTGCTGCACAACTTACCATGAATCGTGAAGGTATTCGACGCCTCGCTGCCGAAGAACTGGCGATTCCAACCTCTAAATATCGATTTGCGGAGACCTTCTTTGAATTAGAAGCGGCCGTCAGTGAAATTGGTTATCCGTGTATCATCAAACCGATCATGTCTTCATCCGGTAAAGGCCAATCCTTGCTTCGCTCAGCGGATGATGTGCAATCCGCTTGGGAATATGCCATACAGGGTGGGCGAGTGAATCAAGAGCAGGTGATTGTCGAACAGAAAATTGATTTTGACTTTGAAATTACGCTATTAACAGTGCGTTATAAAAATGCAATGGGAGAAGTGGTTACGGTTTTTTGTGCGCCGATAGGGCATCGACAGATCGATGGGGATTACGTGGAAAGTTGGCAACCACAACCCATGTCGAGTGTCGCTTTGCAAGCGGCCCAGTCGATTGCCCAACGCATTACCGATAATTTAGCTGGGTGCGGTCTTTTTGGTGTGGAATTTTTTGTGAAAGGCGATCAAGTGTGGTTTAGCGAAGTGAGTCCGAGACCGCACGATACGGGTATGGTAACCATGGCCAGTCAGTATCAAAATGAGTTTGAGTGTCATGCGCGTGCGATTCTCGGTTTGCCCGTTTCTGTTGAGTTGCGTAATCCGGCGGCTAGCGCTGTGATTTATGGTGCAATGGATCAGCGAGCGGTTATTTTTGAGAATGTGGATAAGGCATTGAGTATTCCAGGCTCGGATATTCGACTTTTCGGTAAGCCAGAAGCTTATCGACGTCGCCGAATGGGAGTGGCTTTAGCTTACGGTGAATCCGTTGAATGTGCTCGGCAGCGAGCCAATTTGGTTGCAAGTCAGGTCATCGTTAAAGCGTCAAAATTTCCTTAAAAGGAAAAAGGAGGCACCTCATTAAGTTTTCTGGTTTCCGTTTTTAGGATTAAGTATTTATTGTGCTGTTAATGATTTTGTATTGACGGGTAAAGCGATGAGTCACCCATCAATACTATATTTATTTATCCGTTATTTGGTATTATCGTGCACCGACTGTGCTATAGATCTTTAGTGTCAGATAAGTACCTAGAATGACAACAACGGCTGAAATTCCATAAATGGCGAAAGATAAATTTGATAAGTAATCCATGTTTCAATTCCTCTCATTAATGAAGGGTGGAATAAAATAGCCTAATAAAAACGGTGTTAATATTGCCCTAGCCAAATCTTTTAGTCAACAATTTTTATTGCTAACCTTGCCTGCAATTTCTCCCGTTAGATGGCGAGACTATCTACAAAGCTGGTCAAATATTGAGTTCGCTTAATTATTCAGCCCTGGCAGTGAATGAAAAATACCACTTGGATATGCATCATTAGCGGTGTGTAGGGTGTGGTAGTATCGTTGGGATTTGTGACTGACATCACATAGTTCTAATTGTTATTAAAACCTAACAAGGGGGAACGCTATCGTAAATTAAAATGCTGTTTTTTTATATAGTTTATTATTTTAATTCATTGATTTTTAACTAATATTTAATTTTTCTGCTAGAGTGGTTATCAAAATATTCTCTGTTGATCGAGTGATTTCAAAACAATAATATTGGTACATTTCCGTGTGCTGTTTCACAGGCTTGTCATTTAAGGCTTCTCGTGACTTGGTCGTTAAAAATTCAACATTATGAAAATGATAAGCACAAAAATTATTTTGTGCCGGCTTTGTGCTAGTAAAAATAAGCGATTGATTTTTAGGGGGTATGTTGGTTTTGAGTTCGTTGGAAGAACTAGTAAAAGGCGTGGATCGATTAGTCTCTCTGCCTGAAGTATGTGTATTGATCAATGATCTCATTAACGATCCATTGTGCAATGTCAGTGAATTAGCCCAGGTTATCAGTCAAGATCCTGATCTTACCGCGCGCCTTTTGAAGCTGGTTAACGGTCCTTATTATCAGTTTTCTATGCCCATTGATACGGTGTCAAGAGCGATCGTTTTGGTGGGTTTAGCTGAGTTACAAAATATGGTGATTGCGACATCAGCGGTAGAGACCTTTGGCAAATTACCTGCGGAAAAAATCAATATGGCGAGTTTTTGGCGACATAGTGTTTTTTGTGCGGTGGTTGCCCGACGGCTGGCTCGCGAGTGCCATGTTTTGCATCCAGAGCGTTTGTTTGTTGCTGGCTTATTGCATGATATTGGTCGTTTGTTAATTTTGTATAAAAAAACAGATCAAGTCGAGCAGATTCTGCAAACACAATCTCAACAAAATTGTTCTATTGCTGAAGCTGAACGAGCTATCTTATGTTTTGATCATGCCGATGCCGGCGAGGCACTATTAAAATCGTGGGGGTTGCCCCATGGTCTTTGCCAAACCGTTAAGTACCACCATTGTCCGCAGCAGGCAACAGAGTTTATTCTAGAGACGTCTATTATTCACGTGTCAAATATTATGGCACAAGCATTAGATGTCAGTGATCGAGATAATTTTACGTTAGAATGCGATAGCTTTGCTTGGAAACAACTGGGTATTGCTGAGTCGTCGATCAAACCGATTTTACACGAGGCAGTTTTTCAATTCTTAGAAACGCTTGAGTTACTCATACCTGGTGCCAGCACACCATTGAATTTACCCTAGCTGAAATTTTCTTTATGTGGATTTTTCTTCTCCCAACGGAATGGGAAATGCTAACGGGGTGGCGCCGCTTTTCAGCAATAGTTGTATGATAACTCGGTTGCCTGTTTTTGTTGCAACAAATAACGCGGTTTCACTTTTTCTATTTTCGGCGTGAATATTTGCCTGATTGCGTAGTAGTGTGGATACCGTCAATGTATCCCCTTTTCGCACGGCAATCAGTAACGGTGTCCAGCCTTCATGATCGGCCATATTTACCTGAGCACCATTTTGCAATAAGAGTCGAGCCGTGGTTGGATTACCTGCATCAGCAGTGAACATCAGCGCTGTCCAGCCACGGCGCGTGGTGGCATCGATTTTTGCCCCTGCCTTGATTAAAATGTTAGCCGTTTTGTTTTTATGATTAAAGACAGCCACCATGAGTGGTGTCAAGTCTTCGGCATTTTTCAGGTTAATGTTGGCCTTACTTTCGATGAGGTAACGTGTTATTTTTTGATAGCCTTCGGTGGCTGCAATCGTTAATGCGGTATTACCATATCCATCGGTGAGGTCTGGATTAACACCGGCTTGCAATAATGCTCTAACCGTGGGGGCTTTTTTTTGCTTGATCGCCATGGTTAACGGTGTATCGCCACTCAATTTATGGGGTAGGTTAGCATTAGCCCCGCCTTTGATCAACGCCAATGCGGTAGCGGTTCGTCCTTCCCTCGCGGCAATATGTAGAGCGGTATGCCCCATTTTTTCGTATAAGTTAGGATCGGCTCCTGCGGTGAGCAATAAATTCACGAAATGGGTATCGCCTTTGATGGTGGCTAATATCAACGGTGTTCGGTGCATTTTTTCTGGTGCATTAATATCAACGCCATCGCTGAGCAATGTGAGTAATGTGGCTTCATGCTTGGTCATAATGGCTTCATGCAGCGGGGTATCAAAATTGTCATTGACTAAGTTAGGATCGGCACCGGCATTAAGCAATATGGAAATAATGTTTGGCCTTTTGTTGCGTGTAGCGATCATTAGCGGTGTGTCACCACCCAGCGTTTGACTATTGATATTTGCCCCTTGTTTGATAAGTAGCGAGGTGCTATCCGCCTGACCATAGCGAACGCTTTCGTGAATCGGTGTATAACCGTATTTGTCGGTAAAATCGATATTTGCCCCTTGTTGGATGAGTATGCTAATTGCGTCGTTATTACCCAGTTTAGCGGCCCAAAGCAGCGCAGTATTTTTATCAAGTTTACGTGACTTGTCATCATGGTTGACCCATTTAGCCAAGCCGATTTTTTCATTTTCGAGGTTTTTAAGTTTGGCCTGGGCGGTGCGATGTTGCTGTTTTGCTGCTTTTTTATACCACTTAATGGCTTCGTCCAAGTTCTTATCAATCCCTCGCCCAGTTTGTAAGAAATAGCCGATATTATATTGTGCGCGGGCGTGATTCTGTTGAGCCGCTTTTAAAAACCATTGATAGGCTTTCTGGAAGTTTTTGTCCACTCCTTTACCATTTCGATATAACATGGCTAAGCTAAATTGCGAATTTGCATTGCCTTTTTGTGCGAGAGGTTCCCATAAGCGCTGTGCTTTGGCATAATTGCCGGCGCGTGCAGCGTTAATTCCTATTTCGAAATCATTTGCCATGACTTCTGCGGTGCTAAACATAATGCAATTCGCAATCAATAGGATTAAGCTAATACTCAGCCATCTTTTCATTTGAGAAGGATAAAGCGAAGGGTCATGGTCAAGTATTGGCCAACTTTGTTTTGTTGTAGAATGGCTGAAGATTTTTGAATGCATTGTTATGTTTACTCTGGCGGCGGCTTTTAAAGTGATGTTCAATACGGCATATTATGACGGTAAAATCTAAAATACTCGTGCTTGACATTTTTTAACCATGATCTTACATGAATACCATGCGAAAGCATTGTTAAGAGACTATCATGTGCTGGTACCCGAGGGCATACTGATTGAGTCCATTGAACAATCACGCGAAATTATTGATCGCTTGGCGGCTGACAGCTGGGTAATAAAGGCACAAATTCATGCGCTTGATAGAAAGCAAGCCGGTGGTGTTAAAAAAGTCTATTCTGAAACAGAGTTGACGCAAGCGATCACTGCAATGTTGGGCCGTCGGTTAATCACTCCAGGCACTGGGCCATTCGGTCAACCTGTCAATTGTATTTTAGTCGAAAAATACATCGTCGTCAGCCAAGCGTATTATTTACGTTTTGAGGTCGATTTCGAAAAAGACCGTATCGAATGTGTTGCAACCCATTGTCAGGCTCATCTTTTTTCCGGTAATGGTTTGGGGGAAATCGAGGAAGAAAAAAACGCGGCATTACCACGAGTTTATGCTGATCCCGTCGCCGGTTTTCAGCCCTATCATGGTCGCCGTTTGGCTTTTGCACTTGGCTTAAAGGCAGAGCAGATAGCGTATTTTACGGATTTGTTTTTAAATATTTACCAGTTGTTTAAAAAGCAAGATATATTTTGGTTGAAAATTAATCCACTGATCCTCACGGAAGACAATAAATTTGTTGTTGCCGATGTGAGTATGGTGTTGGATGATCATGCATCATATCGTCACCCAGAGAGAAGCCATTGTCGAGACATTAGTCAAGTTGACCCCCATGTGCTACAGGCCACAAAGCGGGGATTCAGATACATTGGCATGCGCGGTAATATTGCTTGCTTAGTTAATGGTACCGGTCTGGCGATGGCAACGGCCGATTTACTTCGCTGGTATGGTGGTGAGCCCGCAAATATTTTAGATATTGATGGCAAAATTAATGTCAATCAAGTCACAGAGGCGGTGCGATTTATTGCGTCATATGAGACAACCCATGTACTTTTTATTAATATTTTTGGAGGTATTGTGTCTTGTGAGGATATCGCCAAGGGGATTTTAGCGGCGATCAACGTTAACCATATGAGGGTTCCTATCGTTGTGAGGTTGGTTGGCAATAAAGCGATAGAAGCGCGGGAAATGATCGAACACGAGACGCTGAAAAACGTGACTGTGATTGAAGATTTGGAAACAGCGGCGCATCGGGTGGTTAATATGGCTCGTGGTAAACAATAACTCATGGCGATATTGATCAATAAAAAAACACGTGTCATCTGTCAAGGGATCACAGGCCGCCAAGCGACTTTGCATTGCCGGGGGATGTTGGATTCAGGAACCTGTCTTGTCGGCGGTGTGGTGCCGGGGAAAGGGGGTGAAAGCCATCTTGAGCTCCCGGTTTATGATGCGGTGAGTGATGCCGTGCAAGCGACTGAGGCCACCGTCAGCGTTATTTTTGTACCAGCCTATGCGGCAGCCGATGCCATTCTTGAAGCGGCAGAGACAACCATTGAATTGATTATATGTATCACCCGTGGTGTGCCTGTTCAAGATATGTTAATGATAAAAGCGGCATTGAAACAACATTCGACTCAATTGATTGGACCTAATTCACCGGGGGTCATTTCACCGGGGGAATGTCATGTGGGTGTTATGCTAGGGGATATTCATCAGCGAGGAAGCATCGGGATTGTTTCACGCTCAGGAACTTTGTTGTATGAGGCCGCCTATCAAACCACCCGAGCGGGACTAGGACAGAGTACCTGTATTGGCATTGGCTCGGAACCTGTGCTGGGTATGAATATTATCGATTGTCTCGCTCAGTTTGAACAGGACCGGCAAACCAAAGGTATTATTTTGGTCGGTGAAGTGGCAGGCAGCGGAGAACTTCAAGCGGCAGAGTATATTAAGAAGCATGTCAGAAAACCGGTGGTTGCCTATATTGCAGGCACAACATCACCACAGGATAATCCATCTCATTATTTTGGGGCACCGATCGGGAAAAGTAAAAAAGCGGCTCAACAAAAAATACTGGCATTGGAGTCAGCAGGTGCTTACATTGTGCGTTCGCCAGCCGAGTTAGGCACGCGAATGTTAGAATATTTTAAAGGGTAAAAAAAGGATAATAAATTTGATATGCAGATTGCCTTAGCACAATTAAATTTTCTGGTGGGTGATATCCAGGGTAATTTAAAAAAAATTATCCAAGCGGCAGAATATGCACGTGATAAGTTAGTTGCACAGCTGATTGTATTTCCAGAGTTGTCATTAACAGGCTATCCGCCAGAGGATTTGTTGTGGCGACCGGGTTTGCAAAAAAAAATCAAAAAGGCAATTGAGTACATTCAGCATCATGTTCACGGTATTGGGTTGGTGGTGGGTTATCCTCGGTCGCAAGACAGTGATTTATATAATTCAGCCTCGTTGATTTATAATGGTAATATTTTGGCAACCTATGATAAGGCTTGCTTACCTAACTATAGTGTGTTTGACGAGAAGCGTTATTTCACGCCAGGTCAAGCTGCCAGTGTGGTCAATTTTCATGGCGTTCATATTGGAATAACGATTTGTGAAGATATTTGGGTGGGTGATCCTATCGAACGCGCTGTCGCACAAAAAGCCGATATTATTGTTAACTTGAATGCGTCCCCGTTTCATATGGACAAGTATCAAGTGAGAGAACGTATTGTTGCTGAGCAGGCCAAGAAAAATTCTATTGCTATTGTGTATGTTAATTTGATTGGTGGACAAGATGAGTTAGTGTTTGACGGGGCTTCTTTTGTGGTAGACGCGCAAGGCGAAATCATAAAGCGTGTGATGAGTTATCGTGAAGCGATTGACGTTGTGGAATATTGTGAAAAAACTAAAATTGTGTGCGATCCGCTTGCGGCAAGCACGGTAACAGCGTATCCGGCAATGCTGGATGCGATTTATCAGGCGCTGGTATTAGGGGTTCGTGATTATGTCAAGAAAAATAATTTTTCGGGTGTTGTTTTAGGCTTATCGGGTGGTATTGATTCTGCGTTAACATTGGTGATTGCAGTCGATGCCTTAGGTGCAGAAAATGTAGAGGCCGTTTTAATGCCATCCCGTTATACGGCGGACATGAGTATTGACGATGCTGAAGCGTTGGCAAATAATTTAGGTGTGATGCATAAAACGTATTCCATTGAGCCAGTGTTTGAATCCTTTTTATCTATTTTAGCGTCAGAGTTTACGGGTTATTCTCCCGATGTGACTGAGGAAAATTTGCAAGCACGCTGTCGAGGGATGATTTTAATGGCGATCTCGAATAAAAAGAAAAAACTGGTGTTGACGACAGCAAACAAAAGTGAACTTGCCGTCGGTTATTCTACCTTATACGGTGATATGGCAGGTGGTTTTGATGTGCTTAAGGATGTACCTAAAACATTAGTTTTTGCATTGAGCAATCAAAAAAACCGAGACAAGCAAGTCATACCTCCGCGTATTATTGATCGGCCGCCCAGCGCGGAATTACGCGCTGATCAAAAAGATGAAGACAGTTTACCCCCTTATTCTCAGCTTGATGCGGTATTGGAAATGTATGTTGAGCAAGATAAGTCAATTGAAACGATTATCGAAGCTGGATATGATAGCGAGATGGTGCAGCGAATTGCAGGGCTTGTTGACTTAAATGAATATAAACGGCGGCAAGCACCGCCAGGGGTCCGTATTACTTCCCGTGCGTTTGGTAAAGATCGGCGCTATCCGATGACATCAGGTTATCGGGAGCGGTTATGAGGTTCTTGGTATATGTGGTTTGCGACGGGTATTGAGTCCCTAAACGTAAAGAGTCAATGGATGTGGGCGATGCCACAATGGTTGAGCGATGGGTTTTTATTGTCATGAATTAATGAAAGAGGAACATACGTGAAAAAAATAGTAGCCATCATAAAACCATTTAAATTAGATGATGTTCGGGAAGCGCTATCAGAAATTGGTATTACGGGTATGACCGCCACTGAGGTGAGAGGGTTTGGTCGACAGAAGGGGCATACCGAATTATATCGAGGTGCTGAATATGTGGTAGATTTTTTACCTAAGATAAAAGTCGAGATTGCGGTTAGCAGTGATCAGTCAGATCATTGTGTCGAAGTGATTATTGATGCGGCACGTACCGGAAAAATTGGTGATGGTAAAATCTTTGTTTCCAGCATTGAACGTATTGTGCGTATTCGGACGGGTGAAGAAGATGCCGATGCACTGTAAAATTGACTAAATTAAATGAGGCTCAATGACCCCGGAATCCATATTGAGCCTTATCGTTATATGGTCATGCTAAGTATAACTGTAATCATTGATGCCTGTGTTGTTAAATAAAAATCACATTAGTGAATGTTTAGGGATAAAAAATAACCTCATCCATGGGGCGTCGCGAGGTTGGCTCTGGGATTTCTGCAGGATAACCTAGACTGAGTAAAGCGACGGGTATGATATTGTCAGGTAGCTCGGCAATTTCGGTCACTTTTTTTTCATCAAAGTGGCCAACCCAGGTCGATCCTAGTCCGGCGGCAACAACGGCAAGTTGTGCATAGGCGGCGGAGATGGTGGCATCTTGGATTGTGTAGAGCATTTTCCCCCGCTCACCAAATTGCTGGATTGATCGTTTGGCGTCAGTGCAAAAAATTAAACAAACAGGGGCTTCTGAAATGAATTTTTGTTCTTGAGCGGCATGGCTTAGGGCAAGCCGCTGTGCTTGTTTGGTAACAACAATGATTCGGTAGGACTGTAAGTCACCGGCGGAGGGGGCGGCGCAAGCCATTTCCAGAATGGCATGAAGTTTTTCAGGTTCAATGGGCATGTCTGGTTGGTATTTACGAATGGAATGCCGATTCCGTACCGTTGCAAAAAAATTCCACATGATGCTCTCCATCTCTAAGGTAATTTAGCCCATAGGGCTATCCAGTTTTTTTAATTTAGCCAGTGATTGATGTGCCGGGAAATTTAATTCAAAAATGCGCAATGCGTCGTCCGCTAGATCATGCAGGCGCAATTTATGATAACCAAGCACCATAATTTCCAAGGCATCGGGTACTGAAGGTGAGCGTTGAAAATATTGGATGACATATTTGGCCCGATTAACGGCGGCGATATAGGCACCACGTTTCATGTTAAATTTGGCTGCGAATATTTCATTGGCGGCGAGACTATTACGTAAATAAACCATGCGCTCAATGGCATCTTCGCTGTACTTGCTTTCAGGAAATCGCTCAATTAAGTCAGAAAAATATTGGAATGCTTTGCGTGCCGCTCCGGAATCTCGTTTAGCTGCACTTTGGGCATCTAAACTATCAAAAACACTGCGGCCTTGGTTAAATTTGATGACCCCTTTTAAATAAAAGGCATAGTCAACTTTAGGATGTCTCGGATATAACTTGATAAATCGGTTTGTTGCAGAGACCGCTGAATCAGGTTCATCATATTTATAATATGCATAGGCAATATCAAGTTGTGCTTGTTGGGCATAGTGGCCAAAAGGAAACCGGGCTTCTAGGGATTCTAGGCGCTGGATTGCGGTTTCATAGTCGCCGGCTTCCAGTGCGCTTTTGGCTTCTGCGTATAAACTGCGTGCCGTTTTGTCAGCGTCAACAGACGACAGTTCGCTATCGGGTACACTGGCGCAACTGCTGAGAAGAGCGATTGACAGTGCAAAAAAATAGCCTAAAAATAATTTACAATATTTCATTGTGGTATTTTAATCACGTTTTATAAAAAAGGATCAAGACAGATAAGTCACGATGACTGGATGTATAGCGATGTATTTTGTCATAAAATCATCGTGTCGTTAATGACATCAGCTCAATAATAGCGTATATCATCAGGCAACCCTACTTTCTCATCTTAATTTGATGTATTTTGTATTTTATTTGATCAATTTTTTATTGATAATTACATATGTCTGACGAAATATTAACTGAAATTATTCCTGATCAATATATTGGCCAACGGTTTGACGTGGTGCTGGCTGAATTATGGCCAATATATTCGCGAAGTCGCTTACAGCGTTGGGTGAAGCAGGGCTGCATCAGTTTAAATGGACGAATACCAGCGATTCGGGAAAAAGTTTTTGGTGGTGAAACGGTGGTATTAACCTTACCCGCCTTAGAAACGGTTAACGACTCATGGTCAGCACAGCCTATTCCGTTAGATGTTGTTTTCGAAGACGAGCATTTAATTGTTATCAATAAGCCAGCGGGCCTGGTGGTTCATCCGGGGGCTGGCGTTGAGGCGGGTACCTTGCTTAATGGGCTCTTGCATTATGCGCCAGAATTAGCCGCGATCCCACGGGCTGGCATTGTCCATCGTTTGGATAAAGATACCACCGGTTTATTGGTCATTGCTCGCAGTTTATTAGCCCATCATGCTTTGGTTGAACAATTACAAAACCGGACAATGCATCGGGAGTATCGTGCCGTGGTGACCGGTGTGATGACTGGCGGAGCCACCGTGGATGCACCGATTGGTCGTCATCCGGTGCATCGCACGAAAATGGCCGTGGTTAGCAATGGAAAACCCGCGATCACTCATTATCGTTTAGAAAAACGTTTTCAGTCGCATAGTTATATACGTGTGCAGCTTGAAAGCGGCCGAACTCATCAGATTCGGGTGCATATGGCCTATCAGGGCTATCCTGTCGTGGGGGATTCGTTGTATGTAGGGCGTTTGCGTATTCCGGGTGGGTGTGGGCCGCGTTGCAAAGAGGCCATTCGTCATTTTTCGCGGCAAGCACTACATGCGCATCAATTAGCGCTGAGTCATCCGCTGAATCAGCAAGCCATGTCTTGGCAAGCCCCGCTGCCTGACGATATTCAACAACTATTACAAATCTTGCAAGATGATTTTCTGGCACAAGGGGAAAGCGTGTGAACGCTAATTTTATCAAGCCCTGTTGGCCTGCGTCCCCTTGGGTGAAGGCGGTGACTGCCACCCGTACCGGTGGTATCAGTGTGCCGCCATTTTCACATTTCAATTTGGCGATGCATGTCGCGGATAATGAGGCGTCGGTACTGGCAAATCGTGCTCGATTGCGAGAAAAATTCTCGTTAGCTATGGAGCCTGTTTGGTTACAACAAGTACATGGTACTCACATTGTCGCCTTGGATGATAACACACCCTTTCAACCCATTGCAGATGGTAGCGTGACTTTTGTAGATCATCAGATCGCTGATTGTTTGCCGCTATTGATTACCGATGTCGAAGGCCAAGTGGCCGCCGCCGTGCATGCGGGTTGGCGTGGTTTGGCCGCCGGGGTGATTGATCAGGCGATTGATGTCATTGGACAGGCACCGGCTTCATTAATGGTTTGGATGGGGCCGGCAATTAGTCAAGCTGCATTTGAGGTTGGAGAATCGGTGAAGCGTATTTTTGAACAGTGGAATATTGACGTGTCTTGTTGTTTTCGACAAGCCGAAAAAGGGAAATATTTTGCGGATTTGTATCATTTAGCCCGGCTGCGCTTAGGCGATTTGGGTGTCAAGCATATTTTTGGTGGTGATTATTGTACTTATCGCGACGCTGAGCATTTTTATTCGTATCGTCGAGAGGGTCGAACGGGAAGGCAAGCCAGCCTGATTTGGTTGGATCGTTAACGTGACCAATACCACCGAAAGGAAAATACATTAATGAGTTTGATTGCCTGGATACTATTGTTTAGTTTTATGAGTGGCGTGCTGAGTGTATTAGCTGCTTCGCTATTTTTGACTTTACAAGAATCGCTAAGAAGACGGATTCTGCCGCATTTAGTCAGTTTTGCAACAGGTTCGTTACTTGGCGCGGCTTTTCTTGGGTTATTACCTCATGCCTTGTTGTCGCCTGAAGTCATCGATGTGCACCATGTCACTATGACCGTGTTATTTGGCCTATTGAGCTTTTTTCTGCTGGAAAAAATGGTACTGTGGCGGCATTGTCATACGGCCGAATGTGAAGTGCATGGGACGGAGCATGAACACGCGAAATCGATTGAAAATGCCCCGGCAGGGACGTTAATTTTGGTGGGGGATGCGGTTCACAATTTTGTTGACGGAGTGTTAATCACGGCGGCTTTTATGACAGATATCCATTTAGGTGTTGTCACAGCGTTAGCGGTAGCCGCTCATGAAATTCCACAAGAAGTCGGTGATTTCGCGATATTATTAAATAGTGGTTTTAGCCGCACTAAAGCGTTGGCTTATAATATTTTGTCGAGTTTAGCCACGCTTGTTGGTGCTATTTTGGCCTATTTTAGCTTGGGTGTGGTGGAGTCTGTGATCCCTTATGTGTTGGCGGTGGCGGCTTCCAGTTTTATTTATGTGGCGGTAGCGGATTTAATTCCGAGTTTACATAAACGCTCGGAAGCAGGCATTGCTTTGCAACAATTTGTTTTAATCTCCATGGGTGTGGGGGTTATTTATCTGATGCATCAATTGCTGCATTAAACAATGGAAGTGGCTGGCGGATATACCAGCCACTTATCTGGGGTAGGTTATTTAATATTGTCGCTGCGAACTAATACCACGCCATTGTGATAGGCCTGAGAGTCAGATTCAGTATTGCATGATTTGGAATGGCTTTGTGCCCAGCCATCATGAAAATGAAAGCCCAGTGCTTTGTCTGGAGAGTAAACGTCGGTTTGCCAAGTCCAGCGATGCGCGATGTTACCGATGTGAGGGAAGTAATCTTTGTCCACTTTGAGTGCTGTCGGATTTGAGTAATCGATTAACGAGCGCAGCTCTTCAATCATGGGTAAACGCCAATTATCATAACCGCAGAGTTTTTTAGCATTGATTTTTTGGATAAATTGATCGGTATCTCCTTTTATTCTAGGGTCAAATTCTTTGCACCCACCTCCACCTTGTTGGCCTGCGTCGCCACCATTTTTGGTGTTATCCGGTTCATACCAGGTATAACGATTGCTGTTAAGATGATCCGATCGATCATTATCATCGATTGATGCCGTGTGTTTGTGTTCCCATATTAGGCCAGTGACATTGTCGCGGGTACAATACCAAATCCTAGGATCATTTTCCGTGGGAGGTAACTCGGTACCATTGGTATCTAACTTGGTAAAGTTGAAGCCTAAACGTCCATCACTCTCCAGATTATTTTCCGCATCTCGTCCAAATTCACGATCTTGCCCGGGAGCGTTAGAGGGACTGCTGGGTAGCTTATTGAGATTCTTTATCTTTTCAGGGTCGAGTGTCGCCTCTGCGGGCGTTATGATGGGCTCCTCAGGTTGAACAGCAAAATCAACGCCGGTATCGTTCAATGGTGTCCGTTGCACGTTGAGTGCTGTTGGTGACGGGGTATTGCTGGGTCCCGTGCTACCGCTGTCAGCACAAGCCGTTAGCAAAAGTACTAGACAGGCTAATGAAAGTGTTAATGGAGTGTTGCGACGTTTTAATAAACAGTTTAGTAAGGTCATCAGGTCAATCATCGCGATAATCCTCGCGTTAGTTTGCGTTGCGTAGGAGGCGAACATAGCTATAAGATGGTTCGGAATCTAAGAGGTACTCTGAGACTTTGCCATCCTTGAAAGACATCACCCAGGCACCGTTTGCATAGAAAGTTTCTTGTTCATAGAGTGGATTATTGTTTTTATCAAACATCTCTTGGTTGTTTTTACCTAACAGTGGAATTGGCTTACCTTCATTATCGAGTTTGTCTCGCTCGAAACTACGCAAATCCGTCGTCGGTGTCGAGCTCCAATAGGGTGCATGCTTGGCATCAAGGAATATGTCGGTATCAATCATGGGTTCTTTGCAGTGGCGGTAGATCAGCGAAGAAATTTCCTTAATATTGGGTAGCCGCCAATCTGAATGGCCAGCCAAGCCTCCTGAACTGTTAAACGTTACCGTTTGTTGTAATGCATCTTCCCAGTGAGTGCGTAATGCTTTGGTTTCAAAACCATCATCAATGCATTCTAGGGTCTCTTGATCCCATCGAGCTCCTAGGTTACATTGCATCCACATGAGTCCTGTCAGGTTATCGGTAACGGTGCCATTATTATTGACAGAGAATCGGTTCTCAATGTATTCGGGGATGGAACCGTTGCATCGCTTGTCAGATCCCGCGTTAACTTGTTGAGAAATGATCAGTATGCTTAGTAAAAATAATAACTTACGCATACGAGTGGCCTCCTGATATTGCGCTTATATTGCAATGGATTGATGGGCAATAGGGTGATGTTTTGGATGGGTTGTATCCCCTGGCTCGTAGACGGAATAATGTCATAAGCCATAACCGAGGTAAGCTTTACCATTGGCGAGCAATGCAAGCAGATAATTGTGATTGTCCAACTAGAATCTTCCCCAACACCGAATTTTTAATTGATTGTAAATTTTTATTATAGGGCTTCGGATTAAATCGTTATTATATCCGTTGGCGAGTGTTTGATCCTACCAGCGGGTGTATGGTATGAGTGTTGGATAAGGTAGCCTGATGGGAGTTCCATTATTCTTTGGTTTACCTACCGAAGGTTTCTTGCTACACAGTCCGCTGATTTTAGAAGACATTCTCCATAGGAATTGGGTTTGTTTTTGGTTGAATAATCGACAAATTATGAGGCTGTTGATTGCCTCAAAACCATTGCTGAGTATGCCCATTGATAGATTTGAAAAAAATCGGGCGCTGAAGTTTAGCGCCCGGAGCAAGGGAGGGTGAAAAAATGACAGGAAATAATGTCAAGCTTGCTGGTAATGTCTTACAATTAAGCGAATACTGCGCCAGATTTTATCTATTGCTGTAGAAATCTGTAACTGTCTAAAAATAAATAATATTTTTACCTATTTTGATGAGAAATCGATGCATTGATTATTTGTATCAAGATTTGATGAATGCAGTGACGGAAAAATATCGGCAGCACGCCAGAAAGCGGTGATGTTAAGGAATACCTCTGATTGCCGATAACGGTATTTAATCAGGAAATCATCCAAAAACGAGGTGATTTAGTTTGTTAACATATTGACGGTTGCCACACGGGATAAACATCGAACGAATCAAATGAGCGCACAAATTATCTATTTGGATAGCCGCAATGAAAATCGGGAATATAATGCCCAGCAATCCATTGCTGGTTATTTCTTTTTGGATTATGGTGACAAAACCTATCAATTCTCACGCGTGAATGATGTTTCCATCTCGGGTTTAGGTCTTTATTTGCCGCAGATCATTATGCCAGAAGCGTGTGTTAGCATTCGTTATCATGCCTCTGATTTAACATTGTCGTTAAATAGCCAGGTGATTTGGTGTGAGGAAGCCGGCGGTCATGGTCATGGGCCTGCGCAATCAGGTTGCCCCCTATATCGTTTAGGCATTCGTCACATGATTGACAATAAAAACGAAGCAATACTATTTTTTATGGCAATTCGCCAGCATCTTGATGAATTTTAATAATAATTTGAGCACCTTATTGCATTTTTATTCCTCAAGTATCTCTTCTTGAAAAATCGTTGTTATCCTGGTTGGCCTAATGCTATGGTTATGGTTTTTCATTCTTATTTTAAAAACAATGTATAATCCCGGTCCCTTTTTTGATAAAAGCACAAGTCGGCATTGTCGCTTGAGTATTCATATACGTTTGATCGTCAGCCATGGAATCGAAGTGGAAAATACTTACTTGGGCGAGTCTGTACAGCTTTCCATTGATGATGGCACGTTCAATGAAAATATCGAATGTTTATTGTATGGTATGCATGTCGGAGAAAGGAAAGTGGTGACATTGCAACCACAACAAGCGTTTGGGAGGCCCGATGTTCATCGGATTTTCGAATGGTCTCGTGATGATTTTTCAATATCGATTAGTCTTGAAATTGGTAAGGTAATTGGGTTTTCCTTACCTGGGGGTGATGAAGTGGAGGGGCGGTAGTGGTTGATATGACATTAATGGCTATTGGTCAGGTATAAACGAGTATCCCAATGAAATAAGTTGAGTAGAGAAAATTAATAATGCGGTTAATTAAAGCAAATCCCCGCGGTTTTTGTGCAGGTGTTGATCGAGCCATTGAAATTGTTGAGCGAGCATTGGAAATCTTTAGCGCTCCAATTTATGTTCGGCACGAAGTGGTTCATAATAAATATGTTGTGGATAATCTTCGTGCAAAAGGAGCCGTTTTTATCGATCAGTTGGATAAAGTACCGGAAGGGGCCACGGTTATTTTTAGTGCGCATGGTGTGTCTCAATCGGTGCGCGAAGAAGCTAAGCAACGGGGGTTAAAAATATTTGATGCCACTTGTCCATTGGTGACAAAGGTACACTTAGAGGTGGTTCGTCACCAACAAATGGCGAGAGAGGTGATATTAATTGGTCATGCGGGCCACCCAGAAGTTGAAGGAACGTTGGGACAGTACAATCAAGCAATGGGCCAGGGAGGAATGCACTTGATAGAAAATGTTGAGGATGTTGAAAAATTGAATGTGCAAGATCCAAATAGCTTAGCGTTTGTCACTCAAACCACACTATCAATGGATGATACGGCAGGTATTATCAGTGCGTTGCAAAAACGCTTCCCTGAGATTAATGGGCCACGGAAAGATGATATTTGTTATGCCACACAAAATCGTCAAGAAGCCGTTAAAACATTAGCTGAGCAATGTGATATTGTATTAGTCGTGGGGTCAACGAATAGCTCCAATTCTAATCGGTTGCGAGAAGTTTCTGAAAAGCTAGGTACGCCGGCTCATTTAATTGATAATGAAAGCCAGATTGACCTCGCTTGGTTCAAAGAGGGGTACACTATCGGAATTACTGCGGGTGCTTCAGCACCTGAGGTGCTTGTTAAACGAGTGGTTGAGTGGCTCAAAGGGATTGGGGTGACTTCAGTAGAAGAGAGTATTGGTCGTGAAGAGAGAGTGGTGTTTCCGCTGCCGAAGTTACTGCAGTAAGCTTAAACCAGTAAACGACGACTTATTATTGTGATATATCCTATTCCTTGCCTCATGGCCGTGAGGTAAGCCAAACTAAATGCCTGAATATAAGCCAGGCGATCAAAATTATTTTAACATTGACTCGCCTATTTCCCGCCCTTCGCCGTGCCTTGAAGGGCAAAAATAGGTTTCGCAAATTTTGTTAAAATAATTATGTTCACCTCCCATCTATAATCTATGGGCTATTTTTCGTTTAATTAATGAACAGCTTCGAAAAAACACTTAAAAGATCCAAAGATTTCTAATCATCCGTCGATACTTCCATAGAGCCGTTTTACTAACAATGTGTTTTGTATTGCTTGTTTGAATTTTTTATGTGCAGGTAGGCAAAAATCTTAGCAAATAAAAACCTTGTATGAAATTTTTTGACAAAGAGTATTGAGTCTATGTCTGAAGCTGTCGACAAAAAACTGATTATTAGTTGTGACACTAACGTGGATATTAGCAATGTCGCTGATATATACCAGAATTTGAATAAAGCTTTAAATGATGGTCGGCATGTAGAAATAGATGCGAGTATTGTCGAGCGTATCGACACGGCCGTTTTACAGCTTTTTTGTACATTTATTAAGAAGGCGAAAAGTGCAGATTTGTCGGTAACTTGGACTAGCGTTTCTGATTCATTGAGAACAAGTGCTGAGCTTATCGGGTTATCATCTGAGTTAAATTTTCCATCCCAGCCGTAATTGTAAATCACTGTATATTTATTGAGGAGTATCATAATGGCTACGATCTTAGCAGTGGATGATTCAGCGTCTATGCGACAAATGGTAACGTTTACCTTAAAAGGAGCAGGGCATGATGTCGTAGAAGCCGTTGATGGTGTTGACGCACTTGAAAAGGCTAAATCGAAAAATGTCGATTTGGTACTGACTGACGTTAATATGCCGCGTATGGATGGCATCAGCTTGATTAAAGAATTGAGGACCTTGCCAAACTACAAATTTATACCGATTCTTACATTAACCACAGAATCTGGTTCTGGGAAGAAAATCGATGGCAAAAAAGCAGGAGCCACAGGCTGGATAGTAAAACCTTTTAGTCCAGATTTACTGCTAAAAACAATCAATAAAGTTTTGGGGTGATCCATGACAGTGGATATGTCACAATTTTATCAGACTTTTTTCGAAGAAAGTTTCGAGGGTCTTGATACCATGGAATCAGAGCTGCTTAATATGGATGTCGGGGCAGCAGATTCTGAAACAATTAATACCATATTTCGAGCGGCGCATTCAATTAAGGGAGGGTCAGCCACTTTTGGTTTTGATAGCGTTGCAAGCTTTACCCATGTAGTGGAAGCGATTTTAGATGAAATGCGCAGTGGTGACCGGATGGTTACTCAATCATCTGTCAATTTATTATTGAATTCTGTTGATTGTTTGCGAGAAATGTTGACGGGAAAGCAAAATAACAATGATGTTGATGAAGAAAAAATAGCTTTAGTTAAGCAAGAACTTGATGAACTGCATAAAGAAAGTAATGGACATAAACAAGAGGCCGCCAATGAATCAACGGAAACAGATGAATTAGAACAAAAATGTTCAAAATGGAATATTCAATTTACACCTTATGATAATTTACTGAAAAAAGGGAATGACCCTGTCAGATTGTTAAGAGAGCTTAGTCAGCTAGGCTCTTTTGAGGTTGCTACCAATCTCGATTCTTTGCCGGATTTTGATAATTTTGAACCTGAAGTTTGTTATTTATCGTGGAATTTATTGCTCCAAGGGAAAGTGAGTCTCGAGCAAATCAACGATGTCTTTGATTGGGTTGATGGCGATTGTGATTTAAAAATTACATTAGTGAATGAGAGTGACATTGAAAAAGAGCAGATAATTTCCGATCAACAGGATTCATTATTAGAGAAAAAACAAGCAAAGCCAGAAGAAACTCAAATAGTTTCAGTCGCTGAAGAAAAACAAGCGCCCAAAGAAGTGAAGGCAATCGCAAGCAATTTCCCCCCGCCCAACGATAAGGGAATGAGTCGACGAAAATCCCCAGTTAACGCAGAGAGTGGATCAATTCGCGTTGGTATTGATAAAGTTGATGCATTGATAAACATGGTTGGTGAACTCGTTATTACCCAGTCAATGTTAGGGCAGCTTGGTGAAGAATTTGATATGAGCCGCATCGAAAAATTACGTGATGGTTTAGGTCAACTAGAACGCAATACTCGGGAACTGCAAGAAAGTGTCATGAGTATACGGATGTTACCTATTAGCTTTGCGTTTCAGCGCTTTCCTCGTATGGTTCGTGACTTAAGTCAACGATTAAATAAAAAAATTGAATTAAAACTCTCTGGGGAGCAAACCGAGCTTGATAAAACCGTGATGGAAAAAATTGGTGATCCACTTGTTCATTTAGTGAGAAATGCCATTGATCATGGTTTAGAAGGCAGTGAAGAGCGTATTGCTAAAGGTAAACCAGAAACGGGGGTTGTGAACTTAAATGCGTATCACCAGGGAGGTAATATTGTCATTGAAATTACCGATGATGGTGCTGGTTTAGATCAAGAGCGCATTCTTGCAAAAGCAAAAGAGCGAGGTCTTATTAAGGAGGATGAAGTTCCGACAGATGAACGAATTCGTGAAATGATATTTGACGCTGGATTTTCCACGGCGGAAGAGGTGAGTGATGTGTCTGGCCGAGGGGTTGGCATGGATGTGGTCAAACGCAATATCAAGGAATTAGGTGGCACGATTGATGTTAAAACGAAAAAAGATGAAGGCAGTACTTTCACTATTCGTTTACCATTAACACTTGCCATACTTGATGGTCAACTTATTCGAGTCGGTGGAGAAACTTATATCATTCCACTGGTTTCAATCATTGAATCGTTACAAGTCCGCTTGAATAATATTAATGCGATTGCAGGGCAAGCAGAATTATACAAATTGCGGGAAGAATATATCCCGATTGTTAGGTTATACAATTTATTTCAAGTCGATCCTGATTCCAATGACTTGACCAAAGGATTGCTCGTTGTAGTAGAAAGTGACGGCCAACGGGCAGGTTTGTTTGTGGATGATTTATTAGGTCAACAGCAGGTGGTTATCAAGAGCCTAGAAACCAATTTTAGGCGTGTTAATGGGGTTTCTGGAGCAACCATATTAGGGGATGGAACAGTTGCTCTCATTCTTGACATTTCTGGTTTAATGCAGTTGGCACGCACGCCAAGTAATATTAGTATGCATAAAAAATTATCCAATGCAAAACCGATTGCTGGCAAAGAAAATATTGCAACCAATCAACAGAAAAACCAAGCAGCTTAATCCTTGTATATGGACAATCTTAAGGGTTAAAAAAACCGTTGGAGAAAGAGTATGGAAAATACAGCAGAAGCTGTGGATGTTCATCCTGGTATGAACAACGGCGTTGTTACCCAAAGTGATGGCGATCAGTATCTTACCTTTATTATGGAAGGTGAAGAATATGGCGTTGATATATTACGAGTTCAAGAAATTCGCGGTTGGGATACAGTAACGACCATACCGAATACGCCACGCTATATAAAAGGGGTGATGAATCTGAGAGGCACCATTGTTCCTATTATTGATTTGCGAGAGCGGTTTGGGCTCACAAGTATAGAATATAGTGCAACAACGGTAGTCATTGTACTTAAAGTAGTTGGCGACAATGGTGCAGAAAGAATTATGGGGATTGTGGTTGATGCGGTTTCAGATGTATATAACGTCAATCAAACAGAAATTAAGACACCTCCTGATTTTGGCAGTGTGGTGAGTATTGATTTTGTTAAAGGATTAGCAACGGTTTCAGACAAGATGATAATCGTGTTAAATATTGATCGTATGTTGAATACGGCAAATGTTACCTAATAAAAATATCACGTATTCACCCTGATGTTAGTCATACGATCGATGTGAAGCGCATGATTTTTCATTTACCTTGGAAAATGAATTGCAAAAGTAAATTCGTTGTCAATGGATAGTTTAACTATTGTTACTAATAAATTATTTTTACCGGAATACTTGGAGTGATGCATGAGTGAAAATTATAAAAAAATGGATAAATTTTCGCTCATTAAAAATGAAAAACAAAAAAATATCCAGCGGACATCTGTTAATTTTTCTTTTGGACAAAACAATATTGGCAAGCCTTTATCTACTTTTCAGGTTGATAGTGAGTCGGGATTGACTATTAATTTATTAGAAATGAATTTACAGGTTTTTTCAACCCAAGGAAAAGCATTAACAAAACAGTTTTATCATCGGTTATTTGAAAAACCCCCTGAAGTTTCCTCTTTATTTTTAAATACCACTATTGATCCGCCGCATAAAAACTATGGAATGCACGGGAGGTGATGGACTCGCAACTAAGAACACCAGAAAAGCTTAAAATTACGCTATCAAAACTTGGAAAATATCATCAAGATATTGGCGTTGTTGCTGAGCATTATCCCATTGTTGCAAAGACATTGCTTGATGTGATGCAAGAGTTTGCCGGGGATCTTTGGACCACTGAACTAGAAAAAGCTTGGCAGGATGCATTGAATCTTGTCACCGCATCCATGTTAGAAGCATATATACAAGAGGATATCCCAATGGCAGCCAGTGAAACTGAAATAAATTTTGAATCTAATGATGATTTTTATCAAGAGCTCATTCGAATGCGAGCAGCAGTAGATGGAGCGATGACGGCTATTATGATGATTGATCGTGATCTAAAAATCACCTATGCGAATGATTCAACAAAGAAGCTTGTTGAAAAATATGAAGCAATATTTCGTTCCGTATTTCCTGGTTTTGACGCAAAAAATCTGATTGGTTCATGTATTGATATGTTTCATAAGAACCCATCTCATCAACGTCAAATGCTAAGCAATCCAAATAATTTTCCGTACTCGATAGACATCCAGGTAGGACCGTTAACATTTAACATTAATGTGACCTCGATGATTGATGGGCAGGGTGAATATGTCGGGAATACACTCGAATGGTCAGATGTCACAGCATTGCGTGAAAAAGAAAATGATGTTGCACGATTACAAGGCGCGGTTGATAATGCGATGACATCGATCATGATGATAGATCGAGATTTTGTCGTCACCTATGTAAACCGCTCGACCATTACCATGTTGAAAAAATATGAAGATGAGCTACGTTCGGTGTATCGCGGTTTTGATGTGGACAGTTTGGTCGGTCAGTCGATTGATCAATTCCACAAAAACCCAGCTCATCAACGGCGTATCTTGGATGATCAAAAAAATTTACCTTATCAAACAGATATTCAAGTCGGGCCATTAACGTTTGAATTGAATGTCACCGCTGTTGTGGATACGACAGGGGATTATATTGGTAATTGTTTGGAATGGTCTGATGTGACTGAAACACGGAAAAAAGAAATTGAAGTGGAGCGGTTGCAATCGGCTGTTGATGGTGCAGAAGCAAATTTGATGATTTGTGATAATGACTTGAATATTACTTATGCTAATCCCGCTGTTAAGAATATGATGATGCGTCGACAAGAGGAGTTAAGAAGTATTTTTCCTAGTTTTGATGCAAGCAATTTAGTCGGTCAAAATATTGATCAATTCCATAAAAATCCAGCCCACCAGCAGACGTTATTACACGATATGAATGGTTTGCCAGCGAAAGCAGAAATTGCGGTGGCCGGTGTAACGCTTGAGGTTAATGCCACCGCGATTGTTGATCGTCATGGGAGTCGTATGGGTAATATGGTGGAATGGAGGGATATTACCGAGCAAAAAGATGCGGAACGACAAATTCAAGATCTCATTAATGCCGCCGTTGAGGGCGATCTTGATCGAACGATTGAGATCGCGGGTTACCAAGGTTTTATGAAGCGACTGGGTGAAGGTGTTAATGATCTAATGGCTTCCATTGTGCAACCGGTGCGAGAAGGTATCGATGTGATTAAATCGATGTCAGAAGGCGATCTTCGGAAATCCATGGCCGGTGATTATCAGGGGGAGTTTGCGGTGTTGCGTGATGCACTGAATCAAACCATCGACAATCTAAAAAATATGGTGGATCAGATACAAACCTCATCGACAAGCATTTCATCAGGTGCGGCAGAGATTGCTCAGGGCAATACAGATTTAAGCCAAAGGACAGAAGAACAAGCCTCGTCTTTGGAGGAAACGGCTTCGAGTATTGAAGAGTTAACTGGCACGGTTAAGCAAAATGCCGATAATGCTCAGCAAGCGAATCAGTTAGCTTCCGGAGCTAGGGAGCAGGCTGAAAAAGGCGGTGAAGTCGTTGAACGAGCGGTCGATGCGATGGGGGCCATCAACACAAGTAGCAAAAAAATTGCGGATATTATTGGGGTGATCGATGAAATTGCTTTTCAAACGAATCTATTGGCATTAAATGCCGCCGTTGAAGCGGCTCGTGCGGGTGAGCAAGGTCGAGGGTTTGCGGTGGTCGCTGGCGAAGTGAGAAATCTTGCTCAGCGCAGTGCGGGCGCCGCCAAAGAGATTAAATCACTGATTCAAGATAGCGTAGAAAAAGTCGATGATGGTACCCGGCTCGTCGATGAGTCAGGTCGAACACTGGAACAAATTGTTGCTGCAGTGAAAAAAGTAAGTGATATTATTGCAGAAATTGCGGCAGCAAGCCAGGAGCAATCGACGGGTATCGACCAAGTCAATAAGGCGATTACTCAAATGGATGAAGTGACTCAGCAAAATGCAGCATTGGTTGAAGAAGCTGCCGCCGCCAGTGAGGCGATGGATGAACAATCGAAGAGTCTGGTTGAATTGATGGATTTTTTTACCGTCGATGAAAATCGAAATTCATCAACCGTGGGTGCGATGACGGCCAATAAAACAGCTGTTTCACCTAAAAATAATACTAAACTTACAGCATCAAGTTCCATGTCAAGAAAGCCTTCCACGCCGAAATCGACATCTCAAGATGATGATTGGGATGAGTTCTAATTACTCCAAATAGAGAGAGCGCAATTTGATGACATCGCTTGCCCAAAACGTAACAAAGGAAAGGGAATTTCATTTTACCGACCAAGATTTTCATCGAATACGGCAATTTATTCAAGAAAAAACCGGTATTTCACTTTCTGATGCGAAAAAAAATTTAGTGTATAGCCGTCTCACGCGACGCTTGCGGCAATTAGATATTCAGAAATTCTCTGATTATTTTGATTTAGTCGCTCAAGCAGGGTCAGAGGAGCTTGGCTGTTTTATTAATGCAATTACCACCAACTTGACGGCTTTTTTTCGAGAAGAACATCACTTCGATTATTTGGCAAAAGCTATTTTGCCCAATTTGATAAAAGCCAGTCAGCAGGAGCGAAAAATTAGAGTATGGTCGGCGGGTTGTTCGACAGGAGAAGAGCCCTATTCCATCGCTATGACGATACTCGAAACATTACCGTCATTAGTTGGCTGGGACATAAAGGTGTTGGCAACGGATTTAGATACCAATGTTGTTTCGCATGCTAAAGAAGGTGTCTATGATTTGGAGCGTATTGCGGGTTTGTCGAAAGCGCGAGCACAGCGATGGTTTCAAAAGGGCAAAGGTTCACATCAAGGTCGTGTTAAAGTTGTTCAAGATGTGAAAAATCTCATCACCTTTAAGTCACTTAACTTGATGGAGGCTTGGCCAATGAAAGGCGGGTTTGATGTGATTTTTTGCCGTAATGTTGTGATTTATTTTGATAAGCCAACCCAACGTATTTTGTTTGATCGCTATGCTGATATGCTGAAACCCGATAGTCATTTGTTTGTGGGTCATTCGGAGTCGTTGTTCAAGGTTTCTTCGCGATTTGAATTGTTAGGAAAGACCATTTATCGGAGGTGTAATTGACATGGCAATGACAGGCTACACCATGAAGAATGCGCGTGATAATGATTTATTACCTTGTTTGTCGGGATTTGAATCTATCAAACGATACTGGGATAAAACTCGCGAGGTGTATAGTGCTAAAATATTACCCGGTGAGTATTATGTCACGAAGCACAATGAATTGATTACTACCGTGCTCGGTTCATGTGTCTCGGCATGCATTCGAGACCCCAATATTGGTATCGGGGGAATGAATCATTTCATGTTACCGAGTACGCCTGATAGCGGCGGCAACCAGCAGGTATGTGGTGAATCGGAGCGTTATGGGAATTATGCAATGGAGCACATGATTAATGACATTTTGAAATATGGTGGAAAGCGAAAAGATCTCGAAGTCAAAATATTTGGTGGAGGACGTATTTTAAGGCAAATGACGGACATTGGCCGCAAGAATATAGAGTTTGTTAAAAACTATATCGCCATGGAAGGTATCAAGCTGACCTCGGAGGATGTGGGAGATACCTGTCCTCGTAAAGTTTTGTATTTTCCGCTAAGCGGTAAAGTTTTAGTCAAGCGCTTACAGTCTTTACATAATGGGACCGTGATCGAGCGTGAAAGAAGCTATATGAAAAACATCAATAATAAACCTGTAGCAGGCGATATTGAACTTTTTTAGGTGTTTTTTTAATGAATAAAATAAAAGTATTAATTATTGATGATTCTGCCTTAGTCCGGCAGATATTAACTGAAATTTTATCTTCTGATCGACAGATTGAAGTAATCGGGACAGCGCCCGATCCGATCGCCGCTAGGGATAAAATTAAAAGGTTAAATCCAGATGTATTAACACTTGATGTTGAAATGCCTAAAATGGATGGCATTACCTTTCTGAATAATCTAATGCGTTTGCGACCTATGCCGGTGGTTATGATTTCCTCTTTAACGGAAAGGGGGGCAGATATTACCTTGCAAGCATTGGCGTTAGGGGCGGTTGATTTTGTTGAAAAGCCAAAAATCGATGTGGCTCACCAACTTGAGGCTTATACTCAGGAGATTGTACAAAAAATAAAGGCCGCCGCGGGTGCAAAAATCAGGTCCATTGCTGATAAACCGCCGGAACAATTGGCGATTTCGCCTAAATATTCGGCGGATGCTATTATCAATAAAAATATCAATATCGGTGGCTTTAAAACCACGGAGAAAATTATTGCCATCGGTGCATCGACTGGTGGCACAGAAGCGATAAAAGATGTGTTAGTGCAAATGTCGGCGGATTCCCCAGGGATAGTGATTGCTCAGCATATTCCAGCCCAGTTTAGTGGCCCTTTTGCTAAACGTATGAATGGTTGCACTGCAATGAATGTGTGTGAAGCGACAAATGGTCAACATATCTTGCCAGGACATGTCTATATTGCGCCAGGTCATAGCCATTTATTGGTTGAGCGTGATGGGGCTCGGTTCATTTGTCGGTTAAACGATGGTCCGCCGGTGAATCGACACAAGCCTTCGGTTGATGTGTTGTTTCGGTCAGTGGCACAAAATGTCGGGGCTAATGCGGTCGGTGCCATTTTGACAGGTATGGGGGATGATGGCGCAAAAGGACTTAAGGAAATGTTAGATGCCGGTGCCCCGACTGTGGCTCAAGATGAGAAAACCAGTGTGGTTTGGGGAATGCCTGGTGAGGCAGTAAAATTAGGGGCTGCACAGCATATAGTACCATTACAAAAAATTCCTAATAAATTGAGATCATTGATTAACTGATAGGCTGAGTCTCGTTATCGGTTGAAATATTTGTACTTGGGTTGGAATGTTGTATGAGGAGGATTCTATATATCACTTGTTGAGAGACAGACCATATGAATAGGATAGATATTGGCACGATAGATATGTTAAAAGATGTATTAGCGGATGAATTTAATGATCTCCTTCGTGTTTTTCTAGAGGATGCTGAAAAGCATGTTGATGAAATTAAACTAGCGATTAATACGTCTGATTTATCGGGTATCGAAAAATCTGCCCATACGCTTAAAGGTAGTAGCAGTAATATTGGTGCCTTAGTTTTATCGTCGGCCTGCGATACCATGGTTAAAGCTTGTCGGGCCGATGTGGCTGAAAATCTTTTCGATTCATTTGTTCATATTGAGTCAGAATTGGAGAAAATAAAACCGATACTCGCCTCCTACACAGAATAATGTTGGTTGCATATTGTTCAGCTGAAAACGCTCTTGTCATTCACATTTCACATCTGAGCAGATAACAACCGCAAAGAAATTTGATTTCACATGGGTTTTGCTGGGGCGAGTGGCATCGCCTTTAATAACCAGTCAACATCGTATTTCCTAACAGGTCTATCGTAACTCACAATGCATTGTTGACGTGATTTGATGATTAAATGATTGGTTTTCGAGCATTTATGTTTTATGTGTTTTCGTCATCGGTTCAGCGATTCAATGGGGCATATGATGATGGCTGCGCGTGTGAGTCCAAATTTATTCCCACATCATTTGATTTGATAAAATTCAAATTAGAAAAATTTCAATATTTTTAAGTTTTTAGGTTAAACTTGTATAGCGATAAGATAAATGATTAGATTTATCAGCGTTAACATGATAATTGTAACGCTAATGATTTAAATTTATTAAGTTTTTGTTTCTATCGGCATTAGATCACCTAATGTTTGAAAAGCGTGTGTGACGCGAATTTGATTTCACGGGACTCTTTCTGACGTAGTATAGATAGGGGGGTTATTGGTGTCTAACGAGCAGTCCGTGCGGAATGAAGGATTAGACAAGATTGAATGATAGGTCGTCCAACGTTAGTTTCAAAATTATTGAATATTCTAAGAAGGAACCATTTGAAAGATAATCGAATGACCAGACAGGTCATCCCTCGCTCACAACACAATATATCTCGGTCGAAAATTGGTCAAAGTGCGATTCGTGTGCTGATGCGCTTGAAGCAAGCAGGGCATCAAGCTTACCTGGTGGGCGGTGGCGTACGTGATTTGCTATTAGGAAAAACACCTAAAGATTTTGATATTGTGACGGATGCGAAACCAGAGGAAGTGCGGAGTCTGTTTCGTAATTCACGGCTGATCGGTCGCCGGTTTCGTCTGGTACATGTCCATTTTGGTAACGAGATTATCGAAGTGGCCACATTTCGAGGTCAGCATGATGGTCAGCAAGGTGATGACGGCCAAATTGTTAATGGCATGATTGTCAGAGATAATGTGTTTGGTACATTGGAAGAAGATGCGCTGCGCCGTGATTTTACCGTGAACTCGTTATATTACAATATTGATGGGTTTGCGGTGGTGGATGATGTGGGTGGCATGGCCGATTTACAGGCCGGACTGTTACGTCTTATTGGCGATCCAGAATTACGCTATCGTGAAGATCCGGTTCGGATGCTGCGGGCCGTACGCTTTGCCGCTAAACTCGATTTTAATTTGGAGGAAAATACTGAAGCGCCGGTTTATGAATTAGGCCATTTGCTTGAAGGTGTGCCCCCTGCCCGTTTGTTTGAAGAAACCCTCAAGTTGTTTTTTGCCGGCTATGCCAAACATTCTTTTGAGCTGTTAAGGCGGTATCATTTATTTGCTTTTTTGTTTCCCCAAACAGAAGATTGTATTGTACATCATACCGGTGGCGAGATTGTTTTACATTTTGTTCTTCGCTCGCTTGAAAATACCGATCTTCGCATTCGGGAAGGTAAATCAGTGACCCCGGCATTTTTATTTGCAGCGTTTTTGTGGGGACCGGTGGTACGGTTAAAAAGCCGCTATTTAGAGCGTGGTATGAGCGAAAGCCAAGCGATGTCAGCGGCCTCAGATGCGGTGATGTCAGGGCAAAGCCAGCACGTTTCTGTGCCACGACGATTTCACGCTGCCATGCGAGATATTTGGGCGATGCAAGACAGATTGATTCGGCGTGCCCCAAAACGCTCAAAGCGGTTATTAGATCATCCTCGATTTCGGGCGGCCTATGATTTTTTACTGCTGCGTTCAGAGGCGGGTGATGCAGATAAAAACCTGGCAAAATGGTGGACAGAATATCAATTTAAGGACGAGACGGGCCAACAACAGATGACAGATCACTTAATCCGTGGTCGAAAACACATCGGTCGGCGCAAAAAAACAGCCACGCCTGATTAACAGCGAGAAGAGTGTGAGATGTTAACCGAGGCAGAGCGGGTTTTTATTGGCTTGGGAAGCAACTTGGGGGATTCCCAAGCTTATCTCAGCTCGGCTATTTCCGCGATTAGTCAGTTACCACTGACAACGCAGGATATTGTGTCGCCTTTTTATCGCAGTACACCATTAATCAATGAGGCTTTACAACCAGACTATCTAAATGCGGTCCTGGCTGTGTTCACTCGGCTTGAACCGCTGCAATTGTTAACCCATTTACAACATATCGAACAACGGCATGATCGACAGCGTAGCTCAACACGCTGGGCGTCTCGTACGTTAGATCTTGATATATTGTTGTTTGGCCATCGGGTAATATCCTCTTCTATATTGACGGTCCCTCATCCCGAATTAATACATCGGGATTTTGTATTATACCCACTCAATGACATTGCACCGAACCTGGAAATTATGGGTATTGGTGTTCTTGCTAATTTATTGCGACAATGTCCTTATCGTGGTTTAACCAAGCTCAATGAGTGAATGCCTTGGAAAAACGACAAATAACGAAACGAAACCAGAGTAAGGTGACTTGTTTGACGTCCCATTGTGCCAATTTTATCACCAGTATCAATGAGGCCGTGCAAGCCATGGCTTTTCCTCGTGTTGCCCCTCATTTTTTCCCATGATCATCAGTCAAGATATTGAACAAGCACGCGCAAAAATAACGCATTGGCGATCACTTAGTAAGCAGGTGGCGCTCGTGCCTACCATGGGTAATTTGCATCAAGGTCATCTCGCGTTAATCCAGCAGGCGCAATCACTCGCGGATTATGTGGTGGTGAGTATTTTTATCAATCCGCTACAATTCGGTCCCAGTGAAGATTTAGCCGCCTACCCCCGTACCTTAGCCCAAGATACCGAAAAATTAACTCAATTAGGTGTTGATTTATTGTTTCAGCCGACGGAGTTATTGATGTATCCAGCAGGTAAGCAGGCGACGACGTTGGTGACGGCGCCTGTTGGTTGGTCCGATGTATTGTGTGGGGCGGGGCGGCAGGGACATTTTACCGGCGTCACTACTATTGTTTGTAAGCTCTTTCATATATTACCGGTGCATGTCGCAGTATTTGGTGAAAAAGATTTTCAGCAATGGCTGATTATCAAAAAAATGGTAGAAGACCTTAATTTACCCATTGAAATTATGTCTCATGCAACGGTTCGGGAGCCAGATGGGTTAGCCATGAGTTCAAGGAACCAATATCTCAGTGAGACCCAGCGACGTATTGCCCCTCTGTTATACCAAAGTTTGTTGTCAGTGGCGAATTACTTACAGAGTAGAAGGGGGGGTTATCAACATAAAATTGACCAAGAAACCCAAGGGCTAATACAGCAAGGATTTGATGTTGAATATTTTTCGGTGCATTCCATGGCGACCTTATCGGAGTGGGATGGTGCCAAAGAGGAGGACATCAGATTATTTATCGCTGCTCGCCTCGGGCGGACTCGGTTGATTGATAATATCGCTGTGTAATCCCATCACTCTACCAGCCTTACCGCCCACCATTATCGCTAATCATTGATCCGTTAAAATTAAGCAAGATTTGCTTCTTAGTCAAATACTAGGTTATATACTTAGTATGTGACATGATAATAAAGTTGAGAAGCTGTTTGGTTAAAAAGCGTTTAACGCGGAGGGTCTGGGCGACCGTTTATTAACCAAACCGTTTTTGGAATGATACGTGTTGCAAGTGCCGTTGAAATGGATTGTCTGGAGCATTCATTGGCAATCCATCCTTTTGTCAATAATTAAAACCACAGATAAAAATAGGAGCTTTAGCGATGGGCCGTTTATTTTTTGGTATTTTTTTAGGGACTTTGTCTTTTGCATTACTTGCCGGGGGCGGCAATGTGACAGTAAAAAGTATTTATTCAGTACAGCAAACGGCCGACCGGTTTGTGGAAGCACTCAATAAGAAGGAGATACCGGTCATCAAACGAGTAAAAAAAAACATAATGGCTTCAAAAAATGGTGAAGTGATTACCTTTAGCCATCCGTTATACGGTACCATTGTTGGTAAGTGCCATCGAGGAACCCGTAAAGACAAACCATTAAATGCAAAGATTTGGGAGGATAAAAATGGTGAGGTATGGCTCAGTTATTTTAAGCCGACGGCTTTCATTAATGACTTTGGCGTTATCGAGTGTGGTTATGAGACTGATCGAGCACAACAACTATTAGGTGGCTTTGCGTCATCTGCGACTTTGCCGTAAATGAGAGACACAACAGCGGTTTTTTCAACCGACATGACGTATGAAGTTTAGATTAAAAACAAATGGCTGTTAGACTAATATGCATGATGCTAACAAGATTATTTTCTTGTTCGTTTTATTCGTTACCTGCGGGTGTGCGGGCCAAATAAATCCGCTTCCTTCTCATGCTCATGACTCACAAGTGCCGTTGTGTCGCGATTTTTTAGAAAGTTTTGATCGTGGGGTGGTGAGTGTGAATGGGCAAGATATACAAACCGTCGCTGTGCCACATTTTCCGGGATTTCGAGTCAATCGATTTTTTGCTTCGTTTCGGTCTCAATTACTCGATGAAGTCGCATTGCGCCAGTGGCTACAAGCGATGGCGCAGTTGGCCGTCATCGGTCGCCAATTGGAATATCAAAACTTATCGACGGCCTTACAAAACAGCTTGTTAATGGCTGTGCCAGTGAAGCCATCAATGCGTGAGTCATTACAAACGTGTGCTACGGTGCTGGTAGACAATGTCATACACCATGTAGCATTACAACGGCAACTTCAGGCCAATATATCGGTGCCAGATAATTATAGTTTGACAAAACGTATTATTGGCGTGTATCCCATCAGTTCATTAGCTGTCGCCTTGGGTGTCAACAAACTTCACCAGGAGACAGCCAAAAAATTTCAGCGGCCATTGGATGAAATTCCGCTCAAGGGCAAGCTATCCTTTTATGGGCCACCTATTACCATACCATCGGTTTTTCCAAAAATTAATGGAGCGACACAAAAGACTGACAAAGAAAATGCGCTAGGCATGCCGCTCTATACAATTTCTCAGTGGCAAAGCTTATGGGAAAGACACGCGCCTATCTTAGCGATTGATACGATCAGCAGCGATGATCGGATCGGGAGTCCGATTTGGTTAAATAGCAATGAATCAGCGATCGACATGAATGTGCCAGCGGCCTATCAAAAAGTATCCTATGCTCGGATGAATAAAAAAATTTTAGTGCAATTAAATTATATTTTTTGGTTTCCGGCACGTTCTTCCAAAGGTCGGTTTGATATCTATGCCGGTAAATTTGATGGCTTGATATGGCGTGTGACACTTGCTCAGGATGGACAAGCCTTGATCTATGATAGTGTGCATCATTGTGGTTGTTATCACAAGTTTTATCCGACTGAACATATGCAGGCACATTCTAATATTAACCAGGGTTTTGAGCCTCCGGTTATCGCTCAATATGTCGCTAGCCAAAAACAAGATGAGCGGGTTTTATTGAGAATTAGTCATGCAACACATTTTATTGAACGTGTTCTATTGACGAATGAAAATGATATTCGTTGGGATGTTGAGTATCGTTTTGTGACATACCAAAAATTACGATCGTTAGCCTTGCCTACCGGGGAAGCGAAAAGTTTTTTTAATTATAACGGATTAGTGTCTGGCAGTGAAAGACCAGAACGTTGGCTATTATGGCCAATGGGTGTACGTTCACCCGGTGCTATGCGCCAGTGGGGCACGCAGGCGATTGCTTTTATTGGAAAGCGCCATTTTGATGATCCGTATTTAATCGATAAATTCTTCAAACGGATAAGCACGAATTAACAGAACTTTCTATTTCTGCCATTGAATTCAAACGGATTTAAGAGAAAAGCTTGCCTAGGCAACTTCTTGAAAGTCGACGTCATCGACAAGTGGCATAAATCGAGAGTAATACCGCATAAGCAGTGCCGCCTTCAGCCGACATGTTACCACCCAAGATTACGCCAATGCGAATGAGACGCTCCGTATTATTATGATTGTAAGGTTGATGACAATTTCAAGATTGAAGATTAAATGGGTCCTTCTGATCCGTATCCGAACTTTCAGTCCATTAAACTAACCCACCCGCTTTAGCGGGTGGCTGTTGAGTTTAGTTCACGGTATAGTCATTGCTATGTAGCAAAAATATTCATGAAAATAATGATTCCATGAATATTTTAAAAATTTTAATATTTTGCTCACAAGGTGACTATATGGCTGGAAAAAGGATGTCCTTGAAACAGTGGGGACGATTAAGCATAGGCAGCATTCTGTCGATTTTATCAGGTTGTAATGGTTGTAGCAGTGATAGTGATACAACGCCATCAGCGACATCTGTTCGTGTTTCAGGTGTGGTGCTCGATCCATATATCGCTAAAGCGCGTGTGTGGTGTGATTTAAATGCTAATGCTGTTTATGATGACGGAGCTGATCCTTCGGTTTTGACAGATGATCAAGGTAAATATGAATTTGCTGAAGATATTTGTAAGGATAAAACCATTATCGTTGACGGTATGGATGGTACCGTCCATGTGGATGCTAATGGTCATGTTATTTCCAAGTTTACGGGTCGCATGAAAGCGGCGAGTGGATCAGGATTTGTAACGCCTTTAACTTCACTGCAGCAAACGCTGGTTGAGTCTGGAAAAACAGCCGATGAGGCCAGGAAAAAAGTGGCTAAAGCCTTGGGTTTAGTGGATGCCTCAGGCGCCGTATTAGATATTGATTTTAACCAACTTGATATCTCCGCCAGTGATCAAAAACAAGCCCAAAAAGCCGCCATTGTGGCGCAACAACTCTTACTCGATACCACGGCGGCGATGCAAGGCGTGAGAGGTGCGCCGATGACACCGAGTTCATTTGAAGCCATGACGAATTCTTTGGCCAATACTATCGCTAACGCACAACATCCGTTAATTAAAAAAGATGGTGGGCTTGATCCTGTGGCCGTCAGACAAGCGTTGCAATCAACGGTCGAAGAAGCGGTTAAAAAAGAACAACGTTATACGGGGTTTAATGCGGCCAATATTGTACAGGCGATTGGTGAGGCTGTGGTGGTGAATTCCCAGCAAGCGGCGACTGTCGTGGATGAGTCAACGGATGGGATTACTGCTGAAAAACTTAGGCAAAGTCAGAGTTCGGGTTCAGAAATGATTCGTGTCACCATGGACACTATCAAAACCTACGTGAACGGCAGTGGTGATTTTGATGGAGATGGTCGTGCCGATATTGGTCAAGGAATAGCGAATGCGATTGACCTTATCGAAGAATTAAAAAATGTATTGCTGGCGGTCTCTTCTGGCTTAGCTGAGGCGGTGAGTACGGAGACAAGCGATGTGGTTACTCGCAGCACGGCAAGTCAAGCCGAGGTAAAATCTGTGATTGCTAATGTGATACAAAATACCGTGGGTTTAGCTTTAAACAATATGAATCTCAAACACGTGGCGGCACGGGTGATTGAACGCGTCGATATCGCCATGGACAATGGTAATGTTGAGGGCTTGGGTGATGTGACAAAAAACCTAGCACCGAAGGCGATGAATGGCACATTAACCGTGCGTAGTGGTCAATCGAAATCCGCCAGATTGCACGCGAAAGACCTCAATGAGCAAGATACATTAACATTTAATATTGCCACAGATAGCACCGGCAAGGTGACACTCAATGGTGATGGCAGTTATACGTTTAATGCCTCGGCGTTAGTGTCTGGTCCATATAGTTTTACTTTTAATGTCACTGACGGGGTGGCCACGGATGCTGGCACTATAAAAGTGACTGTGTTAGGGACAAACTTGAACCCAGTGGTGCAAGACCTGGCGGTTAGGTTACGCCAAGGCGATAGCTTAAGTGGTAGTTTTTCGGCCATTGATTTTGATGGGGATGTTTTATCCTATGAGTTTATTACCAATCCGAAAAATATGTTTAGCTCGGTTGGTGATATTTATACGATAAGCTCAGCCGGTATTGCCGCTGGATTTTATACCGCGAATTATCGCGTCACTGATGCCTCGGGTGGTGAGAGTTTTGGCGAGATTACTGTTGAGGTAGTGAGTCTTGATAAAAATAATCCACCCATGGCTTTTAATGGATCATTAGAACTGCAACAGGGAGCCAAAGGAATGGGTAAATTTAGAGCAGTTGATCCTGATCAGACAGATACTTTGACCTTTAATATTCTATCAAGTAATAGCAATTTATTTGAACTCAATGCGACTACCGGTGAATATACCTTTGATGCTACAGATCAATCGGTAGGTGCGTATACCGCGACGTTTCAAGTATCGGATGGCACAGAAAAAGATATCGCCACGTTAATGATTATCGTGAAATCGAAAAATAATAATACAGCACCGGTGGCGCGGGACTCTTTCATCGAACTGGTGGCAGGAACCACTAACAATAATCGAATGTTGTTAGCGATCGATTTTGATGAGGGAGACAGTTTATCTTATGCTTTATCGTCTGCGCCAGAGCAAGGGGCAGTGACGGTGAATAGCAATGGTAATTTTAACTTTAATGCTTCGATCGTTAGCGCGGGTCTCTATGAATTTACTTTCAAGGTCACCGACAGTCAGGGCGCGAGTGCCATAGGTAAAGTGACAGTGATCGTTATGGCAACGAATTTGCCACCGAAGGCACTGGATGGTCGGGAAAAAGTGGATAGATCGACGAGTACTCGCTTATCCGCTAAGTTGGTGGCGCTTGATGATGGAAAAACGAGTGCATTAACCTATACCATTACTTCGAATGATGGGGGGCGGGCGGTATTAACGGGTACTGGGGCTGTCGATGGTAGCTTTACTTTTAATGTCACTGAGGCCGCCTTAGGGCTTCACGAGATTGATTTTACGGTATTTGATGGCGAGTTGTATGCGGATGGAACATTCACCATCATGGTCGTCGATTCAAGCTTGAGCAATATACCGCCACAGGCCATCAATAGTAGTATGACTGTTGAGAAGGGTAGCACCGGTAATGGTAATTTTGTGGCTGTAGAGGATGGCGTTGGCGGGAGTTTAGCGTTTAAAATTACGGACTCAGCCGGTGATCGTGCTAAATTGACCAGCCCCGGAGCCACCGATGGTAGTTTTACCTTTGATGCCAGCAGTGCAGATCCTGGTATATATACTGTTAAATTTATCGTAGCTGATGAGCAAACCGATTTGCCGAGCAATGGTATCGTGACAGTTGTGGTGGTTGCACCGATTGGCAGTAATAACCCACCGATTGCCAAAAATAGTGAATTGACCTTGAATCCAGAAGAGATTGTGAAAAGTCATTTTATGGCCCGCGATCGAGATGGTGATACCTTAACCTTTAGTATTGTCGCGAGTGCCGGCTTGAATGTTTCATTGGTTGGCGAAAAAACCGGTGAATATAAAATCGATATTAACAATGGTTTGAAAGGTTTTTTTACGATCACTTTTTCGGTGTCCGATGGAAAATTAGAGGATACTGGGTCGGTAGTGGTGTTGATACGTAACAGTGCCCCCACGGCCAGTGATGCCGTCTTTGACGTGAATAATGGTGACACACTCAGTGGTACCTTGACAGCTAAGGATATCAACGGTGCAGATACCCTGGTATTCACTAAACTCACGGATACTGCCAAAGGTATAGTTACTGTCAATGAGAATGGCACCTTTACTTTTGATGCGACGAGCGCCGAGGCTGGGGTATATTCGTTTGACTTTCAAGCATCTGATGGCACGGCTGCAGATACTGGTAAGGTCACAGTCACGGTATTAGCGGTGACACCTGATAATAATCCGCCGGTGGTTTCTGATGGCCGCTTAACGGTGACCAGTGGTGAATCAGCTAACGGCACTTTGTCAGGTAATGACGCCGATGGTGATGCGCTCACTTATTCTGTGGTTGTCCAGTCGGCAGAAGGGACGGCGACGATCAATAGCAATGGAACTTATAGCTTTGATGCCACCAGTGTCGAGGCTGGATCTTATCTGTTTACCTTCAAAGCGAATGATGGTAAAGCTGATTCAAATACGGCGACCATCACTGTGACTGTTAAGGCGCCTTCACCTGTCAATAATGCCCCGGTGGCTCAAAATGGCATTTTATCGGTCGTGGCGGGTGATACGGAGTCCGGTGTATTGCAAGCCAGTGATACCGATGGTGATAGTCTAACTTTTAGCAAGTTGACCGGTCCGAGTTTCGGTGTCGTGACGGTGGCCGCTAACGGGAGTTACACGTTTGATGCCACTAATGCGGCTGATGGGGTGTATACGTTTAGCTTTCAAGTCTCCGATGGAACAGCCACCAGTGATGGCACTGTCACCGTGACGGTGGGTAGCTTTTTGCAAGTCAGCCAAGTCATGTTAAATCAAACCGAGTATACGGTGGCCGGCTTTCAAAGCAGTGGGGCTATGGTGAGTTTACCGCTGACAGTTTTTGGCTTTAATTTGCAAGCGATGGGAAAACCCGGAACTAACATGAACGTTGAGCTTGGCTTATCTATGTCACAGGATGGAGGTAATAAAAAAATACAGGTGATTGTTAACAGTGTCAACTTAGCCGTATTGAACAACGGTGCGTTAAAGGCAACCGTATCGAGCAGCAGTCAGGCGACGGTTTCCTACGATGATGGAGCCACCATCACTGAAGTGACGGTGCAGAATACCACCGAAGACATGGTGAACACGTCGGCGGCAGGTGCAGCAACCACTTTGAGTATGAATGTGGGTACTTTATTCGATCGTGTCCGATCGAAAGTGACCAATACTGCCGGATGGCCATTGGTTGATACCAGTGTTGAAGGGGTTTTTACTTCTACCAGTGTGGTTAAAGTGACTAACGAAAGCAGCCAACAGGTCAGTGTCAAAGATAAATCCGATAACGATCTGAGTAATCTAACGGTGACGATTGGAGGTGCGTCAGTCAGTGGTCCGGGTATCACGGGTAAAGTGACTTTGCAATAAAAGTCACTCATTAACAAGCTCCTTCCATAATCCATGGAAGGAGCTTGTTTTATCGGCTCTCTCTGTTCCTGCCTATTGTCTTTTATTCATCTCCTTTCAGATTATAAAATCCCTGCCTAGCGTTGGCATTCCAGGATATAAATGAACGCTGAATAAATTTAAGTTTAGATTGGCAAAACCGTAACAATAGCTGTGCTCAAAACGATTTTTATAGCTCGCTGGATTGGTCTATAAAGTCTATTTGATGGAAAACACGGAATAAGGATACGCAGGGATGTTCATTCATGAAACAACCATTCAAATTTTTTTCATTATTATCATGTCTTGCTATTTTTTCTCATATTCCTGCGGCTCCCCTAGATGGGTATCTTAATCCCTATCAAGCCAATGATTTTAACTATGGGCGGATTGCCTTAACCGCTGATCAGGTGAATGAGTCACTTGATATTTTTTCTATACGCGAGCAATATACCGAATTTTCTGGAACGACCGTGGGTGACTATCAGGGATATAGTGCTCACTTGGATTTTAGATTGACACGAAATTTATCGGTCACTGGCATCGCTTGGCAACGAGAGCTTGATTTGGGTAATGAGAAGCTCCAGATCAGCACCTGGAAGGTGGCTGGGCAGTGGAATATGTTATCACAAAAAAAAACTCGACCGGCCCTTTCCATGGGATATAGTTATTGGTGGAATGATGCAGCGACAATTCAACGAGCCTCCATGACAAGCCTATTAAATGTGGATGTAGATAACATAAAAATAACCAACGTTGAGGATAAACAACATCAGCTGGATATTATCGCCACTTGGCTGATGCCCGCTAATTTGGCGTTATCGTTATATGTTGGGGTAGGGTTCAGTGATGTCAGTTTTGATAAATTTTTTGTCAATTACGATGGTTGTCCATATCTATTGACCTCTCCCTCACGGCAAGTCATCACAATGCGGTTGGCACAGTCAGCGACGCCGGAATGTCAAGTTTTAACGGTTAAACGCACCGATACTCGAAGTCCATTTCCTGGTCCGGGTTTGGGTATTCAATATTATTCATTTTATCAGCAGTGGGGTAGCAGTATCCGTTGGAAAAATAATAACTGGGTGCTACATGCGGGACTAAGAGCTGTTTTTATTGATAGTGAGGTGGATAGCTTGATTGTCAGTGCCGGTAAAAAAAGTTATACCACGAATTTTATTGGTTTGGCGCAAGTGACCCGAAGATTGTATAAAACAAGTGCTTTGTTTGTTCGCGGGCAATATTATCATCGACGTTGGTTGGGAGAGATCCCTTTAACCTACAATGTACTGACCGCGTATCGTTTTAATAAAGCTTATGGCTTGATGTCCTTGGGTATTGAAATCAGTATTTAACTAACTTATAAATTTATGATCAATGGTTATCATCGTTTTCCTAAGACATAATGACTCTGCTGCTCAATTAATGCAACATTCCTTCGGCTTTAACTTAACCAACTGAAATGTATAGTTATTAAATACCTTGTTGTCGCTTAATATTAGGGGCGGTAGTCTCGTATTAAATACGACAGCTGAAGTGGACTCTGTTATTATTGGTGATGTTTAACAGCGGACATAAAGTGGGATTTTCTATGCTTTTTGGCTTCATCAATCACAACAATTTATCGATAAATTATAATGGAACATACAATGATAATTTTGGCCAGTATTGGCCTGTTAACAATCTTCTGCCAGTGGTTTGCCTGGTGGGTAAAATTACCAGCCATCTTGTTTTTGTTATTAACTGGCATCATTGTCGGGCCGGTGCTTGGTTGGTTAAAACCGGATGAGTTATTTGGTGATCTATTATTTCCTATTATTTCATTAGGTGTTGCCATCATTTTATTTGAAGGCGCGTTAACACTTAAATTCCACGAGATACGTGGTTTAGAGCAAGTGGTACGCCGGTTAGTTACCAGTGGGGTGGTGGTGACCGGGTTGGTGATTGCTTGCGCAACACATTATTTGCTCGATTTTTCCTGGCAGCTTTCATTTTTGTTTGGAGCGGTGATGGTGGTTACTGGACCCACCGTTATTGTGCCTATGTTGAGGACGGTCCGACCGAATAGTCGCATTGCCAATATATTGCGCTGGGAAGGGATCGTCATTGATCCCATCGGTGCCTTATTAGCTGTTTTAGTGTTCGAGTTTATTATTTCTGCTAAGCCCGGTATGGCGTTGATGCACAGTTTGACAGCTTTTGGTACGGTGGTTGCCGTTGGTTTGGCGCTGGGTGCATTGGCTGGCTATTGTTTTGGTATTGTGCTGCGGCGTCACTGGATGCCTGAATATTTACACAATGTGGCGGCCTTAGCTTTTGTGGCAGCTGTGTTTGTTTTATCCAATCATCTGCAGGAAGAATCTGGATTATTAGCGGTGACAGTGATGGGTTTGTGGCTGGCGAATATGAAAGGCGTACATACCGAAGAAATACTCAATTTTAAAGAAAGCTTGAGTGTCTTGCTGATTTCAGCACTGTTTATCATTCTGGCGGCCCGTATTAATTTCCAACATTTTGAACAATTAGGTTGGGCGGCGGTTGGGGTCTTTGTTGTTATTCAGTTAATCGCACGTCCGTTAAAAGTGGCAATTGCGACGTTTGGGTCATCGCTCAATTGGCGTGAGCGGGCGCTACTTAGTTGGATTGCACCTCGTGGTATTGTGGCGGCAGCCGTGACCGTATTATTTGCTATTCGCTTGGAAGAACAAGGCTATCAGCAGGCTTATTTGTTAGTCCCCTTGGCATTTATGGTGATTATTGGTACGGTGGTTCTGCAAAGTGCCACAGCCGGTCTGTTGGCACGTAAGTTAGGCGTGGCAGAACCGGAGCCGAAAGGTTTTCTTATTATTGGTGCCAATGTTGTCGCACGTACGATAGCTAAAGCGTTGGTCGATAATGGTTACCGTGTGTTATTAACGGATATGAATTGGGAGAATATTGCAGCAGCCCGCATGGCTGGATTAGCCACGTATTATGGTAGTGCGGTATCGGAACATGCGGATCAGCATCTCGATTTAGTCGGTGTGGGGCGCCTGTTAGCATTAACACCGCAGCAAGAATTCAATGCGTTGGCAAGTATGCGGTATGGTTCAGAGTTTGGCTATCATGCCATTTATCGTATTCCAGCCTCACGCGAAAAAGATCGCTCGGAAAAGAAAAAAATCGCCGATCAAGATCGGGCTCAAATCGCATTTAGCCATGATGTGAGTTTTGCTAAATTATCCAGTTTAATGAGCCAAGGCGCTGACATTCACGATACTCGATTAACAGAAAATTTTAGTTTTGATGACTACCAACATAAATATGGTAGTCGAGCGATCCCTTTATTCGCGCTTGACCCAAAAAATAAATTGCATATTTTTACGGCTAATCACGAAATCATACCGAGTGTAGGTTGGACGGTTATCGGCTTGGTATCACCCGATTTGCAATCGACTATTGAACAAACGACATAAGCCGAATAAATAAAGTCCTTTTTCTGGAATGAGCAGGAAAACATTCGCAGTACTTTGATTGTCAATACAGCCTAATCATATTTTGTGTGATGAATACGTCTGGTTCGTTAGTTTTACTAAAAAACCAGGCGCATCCATCAGTATTAAAACGTACTGGTACTGATGGCGATTTGATAATCACGAGAGAAGAGTTGTCGTGTGGTTTGCAACCATCCGACCGTGAGTGCACCGCTTGGGCTTATGTCAATGCTTGGGCTCGTGATCATCCCATCGGTGGCGACATTAAAAGAAGCGATGATTTCATCCGTGGCACCCCAGCTGCCGCCTGTGAAGGTATTGTTGTATAAGTCTTGAACTCCGCTTTCCACGTTATAGCTTAACCATACCGCAATGGCATTACCTGCTTCGTTCACAGCAACGGCGGGGCTGGTACCAAATGCAGCGATGGGGGTAGAGGAAATGGGCATCGGAGGTCCCCAGTGCCCTAGCGTCACCGGATCGTGATCCGCGGCATATTGACTGGCAAGCACATAGTAAGTCACGTCTCCCGTGGTCGGATCGATTGATTTTTCTCCCCACACAACACCGACGACACCGCTATTGTTATAGGCCACTTGCACTTTTTGATCAACACGATCATCTGGGAATCCAAGATTGAAGTCGACGTTACCCCATTTATCCCATCCGGTACTGAAGTTGATCCAGTTACTGTAAATATTACGTCGAAAACTGGATTCGCCCCGCTTTACCACGGCAGTGAGAACCGCCACAATACGGCCCGTGGCAGCGGGTGCGAGTTGGACATTACTACGCATTAAATCAAGTCCCCGAAAGTCGCCGCTGATGAGTTCGCTTTTTGCCTCACCCCAGGCCCCGGCGGCGAAACGATGTATGGTGATATCTCTCGGGGAAAAAAAATCATTAAAATCACCGTTTAATGAAGCCACATATAACTCACCTTCTTGATTGACAACAGCATCTTGAATGCTAAGTATGGTGGCGGGCTGAGTACTGGTGGCACCGGGTGTGCCGCCGGCACTAATTTCAAGACCATTAAATTGATAATTGTTGGCAACGCCACTTGCCCAGAAGACAATCGCACCCCCTAGTGGATTGGTGCTAATGCGAGCATACACGGGCTTGTCACCACTGTTGAGTACTGCGGGTGCATTCCAGACACCCTCGCTGAATGTGGCCAGTTTTAATTCCGTGTCAACCGACCAAATGAAGTAGATATTGCCATCGACCGCATCAACCGCGGAACCGACATTTTCGACGTCTTCGTCAGCGGTTGGAATGGGAGAGTCATCCGCGTAGCTGCCAGTACCATCGTCTACTAATATGAAGCTTTCCGTTGCTCCAAGGCCCCCGGTCAAGGCATTGAATTGTCCACCAAACTGGAACTCCATTAAATTCTGGCCGGTGGTTTCGTTGATATAGATATTCGGCCCCAAAAAAACGGCTTCTGAGGTGGCGTACAAGTTGCCCGTCCATACTTCGCTGGTGGCGGCCCAGGCAGCGGCGGGTTGTTCGGGTGGTGGGGTGGTCGGTGGTGTCGGCATTGGTATGATTGTATTGCCACCGCCTTGGTAATCGGCTGTCATGACGCGGTATTCGGTGCCATTTGGACTGGGAGTTTCTTCGACCCAGGAAATCATGATGGCATTATTTGCTGTGATACTGAGCTGGGTATCGTGAAGGATTGCCATGGCGTTTTGGTTGGTATAGATCAATTGCGGTGTCGTAAAATCAGCGATACCTACTTTGCTTGAGGTATGTAGCTCGCTGGCGGTAAGCATCATCTCCACCCAAGCGATGCTGAGCATGGCCTGGTCGCGGGTGATGTTAAAGTCTTTAATTTGCAAAACAGGTAGGGTAATTACCGGATCGGTGGTTTCGGTTAATCGGACTGGGCTGGCGTTTTCCGGTGTGCTCCAGCCGCTCTCCGTGGCATAACTGCGTGCCTTGATAATTTGATAGGTTTCAGTATCCGTTTGCTGTTGTTCTACCCAGGCGATACTAATGCCGGTATCGTCCATGCTTGTTTTCATCGCCAGGGTTTTTGTGGTTGTTACCGTAGGATCATGCTCGTCAATACGTAGGGTTGGTGTCCATTGGTTATTTTTCTGAGAAGTGGCAAGTACGCGCCGTTCACCATTTTGTATATTGGTGATGCCAACGACTAACTGGTTTTCGCTCAGGGTATTACTACGAATGAAATTCAGACTCGTGACACGTTCGCCGTTGTTTAGCAACGGATACGTTAGGGTTGTTGGTTCGCTGAGCCATCCTTGAGTGCTGTCCAGACGGGCATAGCGCAATTGATCTTCGCTCGAGCCGGTATTGTCTGACCAGACTACTTGGAACTTGTTGTTGCTATAGATCACAGAAAGATTGGATAGTGGCAAACCTTTGGCGCCAGCCGGATATTGCTGTTCCAAGGCATGTAAATTACTGATCCAGCCGGTACCGGGTTGATAGATTCGGGCGTTGATGTGGGTGAGTCCGGCTAAAATAGGATGGCTCCAGAAGATTGCCGCATTATCTTGATTATCAAACGCGATATGTCCCCATGACCCGGACGCAATTTCGATTTCAGGTTCCCAGGTTTGTCCGGCTTGTTTGAAACTGAAATACAACGAGCCATTGCGATGCCAGAGTGCATACAATATGCCTTGAGGTGAGCGGAAGTATTTTGGAAATCTGAGCAATCGATCTGTTAACTGATCGGTGGGTGCATTGTCCAGCCATTCATTGGTTGAAGATTCACGAAATTTGGTGACGGTGCGTTGTTGACTGACCGAGGTCAATTCACCAGATTCCGCGATAATTTCAACACGCCATTGTAAAAATTGTTCGTTTTGTAACGCTTGACTGATGGGTCCGATAAAATAGCCATTTTGTGATTTATCGATGAGTTCAGTGGCGAGCGTCGTTGGCGTGGACCAAGCCCCTACGACGCGTGGCATGAGTTGGCTTCTTATGAGGTTTTGTTGTTTGCTATCGTTGTTATTTGATACGTTAGGTGGTGCTGAAACTTGTTCTGAGCAAGCAACAAGGAATAATAAAAATCCAAGCAGGCTGGCCTGGATGGCAACCGATGTTAAACGAGTCATCATTGTTTTTCCCTTTCCCACAGGTTAACTCTATCTTTCACACCTTGTCCTGATGCGAAATGTAGAGTTAAATGATTGTTTTGATACAACTAAAGACTTTATGCCGTTTTTTCTGATACGGTCTTTAAATTATTTATTGATATTCACAAAAGAAATGAACTTAAAGTCTGCTATTTTTCAGGTAGGTTTTGTTATTATTTTTTATTATTT
>VAPL010785926.1_pt1 | contig 60707 bp, 60 predicted proteins | sample 3395061 | NCBI WGS metagenome assembly VAPL01 (sample SAMN08290444, study PRJNA428436) | hydrothermal vent metagenome | isolation source: Deep-sea hydrothermal vent chimney 2 | place: Pacific Ocean: Juan De Fuca Ridge | depth 2182 m m | reverse complement strand
TAAACACAATTTTAAATGAAGAAATTTTTAGCATTTTTGCTTCTTCTTTTATTCATTATTTTAGCATGGTTTGGATGGAAATGGTATAAAGAAACCGTTCTGTGCTGTAATGATACTGTAGAAGAAACAATAGCGCCCAAAGCCGTAAAGTACGGACCTTTGGTATTTGATTGGAACTCTAATAAAGCCATAACCAATGATCTTTGGCCAGACAAAAAAAATGAAATATTTTCAGGTCTTGCCGGTGACAAAATTTTAAGAATCGTGGGACCATACTTTTCTGATGAAGTCAACAATACCACTTTTGATGATTTAGGATTAGCCAGAGCAGATGCCGTACGGCAATTATTGCTAGATTCTATTCCTGCTGATAAAATGGAAATTGCCTCTAAACTAGTAAACTTTTTAGAAGATGCTAAAACAAAACCATTTGGAGGTACTGTTTTAAATTGGATGACCAGAAACGAAAACATTCAAGAAATTGATAATAAAGCATTGATCTATTTTCCTTATAATTCAACTCATGAAATAGACAATGATAATATTCTCAATTATTTATCTAGAATACCTAAAGCACTTGAAGGGAATGATAAAATTATTATGCTGACGGGTTATACAGATAATATCGGAAACCCTGTCTATAATAAAAAACTTGGTATGAATAGAGCTTTATCTATAAAAAAACACCTAATTAAATTGGGAACTGGTGGCAATAGAATAAAAGTTGCTTCTGAAGGTGAAGCTCAACCAATTGCCACTAATGATACTGAAGAAGGAAGGCAAAAAAATAGAAGAGTAGAAATAGAAATAAAATAAAGTACTAATCAAATTAAAAAAATAAAATTATGTTATTATTACAAATAAATACAACAGCTTGCGACGGATCAGACGTGTTTATGACATGGCTAATGTGGTTGTTAGGCGCATTTCTATTGGGTCTATTATTAGGCTGGTTATTGAAACAATTATTTGGCGGAAATGGTGGTGGAGATACTACTGATTATTCTGCTAAAATTAGAGGTTTAGAAGTAGAACTAGATGCTTGCAGAAAAGATAAATCTAAACTTACTGCTGCTGCTGCTGCTTTTGCAGCTATCCCTAAAGTTGATGATTCTGTTAAAGATGATTATACTAAAATTGAAGGTATAGGCCCGAAAATTAAAGACTTGTTAAATGCTGATGGTCTTTGGAGTTTTAAACAGCTTTCTCAGGCTGCTGAAAGCAGAATACAAAAAGTATTAGATGCAGCTGGTCCTGCTTATACAGTACATAATCCTAAAACCTGGGCTGAACAAGCTAAAATGGCTGATGAAGGCAAATGGGATGAACTTCATAAATGGCAAGATGAATTAAAAGGTGGTTTATAAACCTCTTTTGTAAAAATAAAGAGGCTGTCTAAAAGTAATAATCTAATTGTCCCCTTGAGCGTCCCGAGTACTCGGGAAAAGGTTCTTGTATTAAGCAAGTAATAGTTTTCGGCTCCGCTCAAACTGACATAAAAAGTAACTTTTTAGACAGCCTTTTTTATTCATTGTCATACCGTTCCATTTCTCTATCATAAAACTGAGAGGCTAGTTCAATCAATTCATTTACCTCATTAGTTAATGCTGTTTCATTATCAGCTTTAATTTCTTCAAGCCATTCTACTTCATCATTCACTAAATTAATAATAACCTGAGGGTATTCAGTATGGATTATAAAAATATCATCAGGAAAATCGGTATTATCACCTAATAAAAATTTTGGAAGTGTCATTTGTTTTAGTTTATTAAATTAAGAATCTCAGCATATATGCTCTCACCTATTTTGTTTCCATAAAGGTTTACAGAAAAATCGGCTCTACTATTTTTAAAATCTTGAAAAGCTGCTATCATTTTAGTAGTATCATTACCGATAATTTTAGCAAATCCATTATCTACAAGTTCAACCCATTCGGTTTCTTCTCTAGCAATAATACAATGTTTTTTATTAAAAAAAGCTTCTTTTTGTAATCCACCACTATCAGTAATCACCATTTTACAATGCTTCAGTAGTTCTAACATATCAAAATAACCCACCGGTTCTATGGTAGTAATATTATATGAAAGGTTATACTTTTCTAGAATTTTTTTTGTTCTTGGATGCAAAGGTAAAACTACTTTACAGTAAGTATTGATCTGTTCTAGTCCTTCAAAGATAGATCTCAATTTTTTAATGTCATCTGTATTTTCCTGACGATGAATAGTAGCTAATACAAACTCATTATTTATTAAACCCAAATCTTTCAGAATTGATGATCTCTCAGCAGAAGTTTTACTGTAAAACTCAACAGCATCTTTCATAATGTCACCGCATTTCACAATCTTAGCATCTAAATTAGCAAAGCCTTCTTTTTGTAAATTTTCAATTGCTGTATCTGTAGGACATAACAGTAAATCAGAAATTCTATCTGTTAGAATTCTGTTGATCTCCTCGGGCATTGTCATATTATATGATCGTAAACCAGCTTCTATATGAATCACTTTAATATTCATCTTTTTAGCAGCCAAAGCTCCAGCAATGGTCGAATTTGTATCTCCATAAACTACAACTGCTTTTGGTTTTTCATCTATCAGTACTTCTTCAATTTTTTCCAACATTTGTCCGGTCATAGCACCATGACCTAGCCCGTTAATATCCAGATTGTATTTTGGCTTGGGAATTTCCATTTCTGTAAAGAAAACGTCACTCATATTCGCATCAAAATGTTGCCCGGTATGGATAATAATTTCTTCTATCTCATTATGGCTGGCAATAATTCTACTTAATACTGCTGCTTTTACAAATTGTGGTCTGGCACCTAATATGGTTACAATTTTATTCATATTTATAGTACTTTATAACTATATAATAATTGTTTTTTAAACTTTTCATTGACAAAGACCCTTCGACTGCGCTCAGGGAGACATCTAGACTTAAAGAAATAATACTTACTTTTTAGTCCTATTAATTATTTCTACTAATTGTTCTGTTAAATGTTTTCTATGGTACCTTTTAATATTTTTTGAATTAACTACTAAATTATGATTTTTATAAGCGCTATAAAGCTCTAAAACAGTATTTTTCAATGTTTCAGCATCATCAAAATTCACAATATTTCCCGAATTTGTTATGTTAATTATTTCTGCTAAATCTCCATCGGTTGGTGCAATCGCTAAAATAGGGCGATTTGCTTGTAAATATTCAAATATTTTTCCGGTTATGATACCTTTAGCACTTGGTACATTATTGACAGCCAATAGCAAGACCTGAGCACTTTTTTGAAAAGCGATCACTTTGTTATGTGGCAAATAGTCTATCATTTCTACATTGGATATCAATCCAACATTTTTAATACTTTTCAACACTTCATCTGCACATTTACCAATCAATTTCAATTGAAAATCATTGGCAAATGCATTATTTTCTTTTAAGATTTCAGATAGTACTTTCCAAAGTGTTTTTGGGTTTCTATCAGCATTCATCATACCAATGTGTACAAATGAAAATTTAGCATCTAATTCAACATCTTTTACTTCTTCATTATCGTCAAATCCGTTAGTAATTACCTCAATATTTTTATTGAATTTTAAATAATTTTCTTTCATGGTTTTACCAACTACCAAAACACAATCGGCATTACTGACCACTTCTTTTTCTAATTGAAAATGCTTATCTATTGATTTTTGAGTTAATGGTAATTGATGAAAATAATCAATATCTGTCCAAGGGTCACGAAAATCAGCAATCCACTTTATCCCGAGGCTTTGGGATAATTTCTGTTTTAATTGTAATCCTATCAAATGCAAACTATGTGGTGGACCTGTACTAATTATTACATCAACTTTATTCTTCTCTAGATAATTAATTAGATACTTTACTGAAGGTTTGATCCAATATTTGCGTGCATCAGGTATAAAAAAATTGGCTCTTATATATTGAATGATCTTCCCGAAAAAAGAAGGATTTGCATCTAAAAATCCTGCGCTGGTTTGTTGTTTTTTACTACCAAAAAGTGACAATAAACTATTAGGCTCTTTATTGGGTTGTTTTAATATCTCAACGGTATTTGGCACTTCATTTTGAAGTGTTTCATCAACAATAGCATAATTTGGATTATCGACAGTATAAATTATAGGTTCTATATCAAAACCTTGTAAATACTTTACAAACTTCAGCCAGCGTTGTACGCCAGAACCTCCGGCAGGAGGCCAATAATATGTTATAATCAATACTTTCAATTACTCAATTCTTGATAGATTTGTATTAATTTATTTGATACTTTTTCCCAACAAAATTCTTCTTCAATAAATTTCTTTCCATTTGCACCAAGTTTATTTCTTAAAGTTTTATCAGCAAACAATTGTTTGATCTTTTCAGCAAAATCTTTATTATTTTTTTCAATATGAACCAAACCACTCTTCGTCCTTTCTATTAGATTTTTCTGGGCAGTTGCATTACTTACCAAAACAGGTTTTGCAAAACTCATATATTGAAATAATTTATTGGCATAAGCTACATCATGTTGAATATTTCTATATAATGGCGAAATACAAATTGTGCTCGCTATAATATACGAAGGAAAGAGCTTTACATTTTGCCAGCCTTGAAAATCAACATATGCCTCAAGACCTAGTGTGCTCACTCTTTGTTTTAAAACCGTATCTGTGGTGTTACTTCCAACAATAATTAATTTTATATTCTCTATAGTACTTTTTAAGTGAGAGACTGCTTCAATTGCAGTTAACAAACCTCTTCTTATGCCTGTATCTCCCAAATACAAGATAACAAAATCATTTTTATATCTATTTAAAATGGCTTTATCTACAATATAATCTTCATAAAATGATTTTCTGACAGTATTTGGTACAACTTTAATTTTAGAGTCATTAATATTGGTTCTATTAACAACCTCATCTTTAAATTCATTAGAAACTGTAATGATTTTGGTTGCTTTTTGAATAAACTCTTCCTCCTTTTGTTTCCATTTTTTAGGAGATATTAAATACTTTCCCGGAAATTTTTGCACATGAGGATAGTGTTTCATAATCTCAGGCATATTATCATGCAGATCTAAAACTACAGGTAATTTTAATTTTTTATTGGCTTTAAAAACAGCTTCTCCAATTCTAATATCGTGAATATGAATAGCTTCAATATTATATTTTGTTAGAAAGTTACTTATTTTTTGATACATCTTATTCGTATAGAAAGGAAAAGTATATGCTAATGCGGATAGTTTGTATTCAAGTGTACTAGACTGATATCTTTTTACATGAATCCCATTTATAACTTCATCTTCTAATTGATCAGCATCATATTTTAAACAAAAAAGATATACTTTAAAACCATTTTCTACTAAAGAAATTGCTTCATTTTCAACCCTTGGATCGGGCGGAAAGGTTTTGTCAAGTATCATTCCTATTCGCATAATTATCTTTCAGCGTAAACAGCGTAATATCTAGGGATAAATTTTCGTAAAATAGGTCTGAATCCTATTTTATTAACTGGGCTGGTCCATTTTTGAGTTTCTTTAATATTCCATCCTGACTTTTCCAATAACCAATCAAATTGCCAATCTTCAAACTCATGGTAATGTCTATCCCATTCTTCAGTTTTTGATCTATATGCTTTTGCAAACCATAAATTAAGTGGAATAGTAGCAATCAATTTAGTTGATTCTATCGCTTGTAAAGCATTAAAAGGCGCTAATAAATGTTCAAATATTTCAAAAGCTGTTACAGCATCTACTTTGTGTTTTTTTACTATTTCAGGTAACACATCTAAATCTTCACCTTCGGTATTGTAGACAGTATAACCATGTTGTTCCATAATTTCACTAAATACATTACGGGTTCCTAAATCTAAAATTGTAGTAGGCGCCGGTAATACTTTTTGTAAAAATTCAATAGTGTGGTTATACCTTTTATTGTGATGACTCATTTCGATTTTTCTTTTTTTTCTACAAAGAACCAACCCAACGGAATTAATAATAAAAAGGCATAAGAAATAAGTGTAATTGTATTTCCTTTTTTAATGATGGTGGGTTCAAATTTAAAAACGATTCTATGCTTCCCTTTAGGAATTATCATTGCTCTCAATACATAATTTGCCCTGAAATGCGGCAATAATTTACCGTCTACATAAGCATTCCATCCATTTTTATAATATATTTCAGAAAATACAGCCAGTTGCTCAGTTGTAGTACTGCTTTCATAAACCATTTCGTTAGCTTGGTAAGAAGTTAATTTAATACTGGCTAGGCTGTCTTTTGCAAAAGACAATTTGGGTATTTCATTCTTAAATTCTACATTTATAATGCCTTTTTGTTTCGTTCTTAAACTATCTAAGCCTTTAATTTCTTCATCAGCAGAGTTTACAAATTCCACTTCATTAACAAACCAAGCATTACCATTTGCTTCACTATTTAGTTGTAATCTAGGAGTTCCTTCATTATCTGGAAAAATAATATATTTAGTGTTAAGCATATTTAACACTTCATAATTGTTTTTGGCTATTTGATGTTCAAATAATTCTTGATAACGTCTTGGTTTAGCAGCATGATAACCACCTATAGAATTATGAAAATACGAAGTGCTTCCGTCGTTCATCGGATCAACCAAAAAATTGATTACTCTATAATGTGATTTATCCTTTAGAATCTCTTTGTCAATAGCTGTTGCCTGAAAAGGTTTTTCTTCTTGTTTTTTTGACACAAAATCATCGGCATTTACATAACGTTTATTTACACCAACCAAATCAAATAAGATCAACACAGCAAATGCAATTATAGTCACATTTTTATTTATTTTCTGCTTTAAAAATGCCCATAATAGACCTGCAGAAAACAAAACTAATAGTAACGAACGTAAACTATCTTTAAAGAAAATAGACTTTCTATCGGCAATAATAGCTTCGCTGAATCCTGGTAATTGTTGTTCTAAACCGGCATCTCTAAAACTTTCAAAATTAAATAAACTAGTACCAAATAGTGTAAATATTAATGTGATTCCTCCTACTCCGTAAAGCGTATATTTTAAATATTTTAAACGCTCAACATTTTCTTTTTCAGATTTTAAAAACTGACTCAACGTAATTATGGCTAATAAAGGAACAGCCAATTCAGCAATTACCTGAAAAGAAGAAACTGCTCTGAATTTATTATACAAAGGCACATAATCAATAAAAAAATTGGTTAAGACAGGAAAATTCTTTCCCCAACTCAATAAAATAGAGAAGATTGTAGCCGCAAGTAACCATTTTTTAAGCTTTCCTTTCACTAAAAAGAGCCCTAGTACAAATAAAAATATAAGAACAGCACCTATATAAGCAGGTGCTTCAACAAAAGTTTGTTCTCCCCAATACATTGGTAAATTTTCTGAATAACTTTTAGCTTGCGTTCTCCCGATCTTATCTTTTAAAAATTGATACGTTTCAGAATCCTTTCCTAAATTTTCTCTATTACCTCCGCCATAAAACCTTGGTATTAATAAATTAAAAGTTTCGAAAGTACCATAACTATATTCAGTAATATATTCTTTAGATAAACCAGTAGTTATGTTTTCTTTCTGTTTACCTTCTGGTGTAATGGTTAATTCACTTTTACTTCGGGTGCTTTCGTTAGCATATTCTTTAGTGGCTAATAAACTAGTTGCATTGACACCTACCGCCAAAATCACAGCGACTGACATAATAGCAATACTCTTAATAAAATGAGGAATGGTTTTTTCTTTTATAGCATCTATCAAATAAACCAAGCCTAATATAAGCACCATAAACAGCAAGTAATAGGTCATTTGCGGATGGCTGGCATTAATTTCAAATGCCATTCCTAATGTTGTTAAAATAAATCCTAGTAAATAATTGCGCTTAAAAACGGATAAAATTCCGGCCAACACAATTGGCATATAAGCAATTGCATGCGCTTTTGCATTATGACCAGCACCAAAAATAATGATGAAATAAGTTGAAAAACCAAAAGCCAGCGCACCTACAATGGCTAGTTTCCATTCAACTTTTAATACATATAACAGTATAAAAAAGCCTAAAAAATACAAGAACAAATAATCTGCCGGACGTGGTAAAAAGCGCAATAGCAAATCTACTTTTTTAATATAATTATGAGGATAGTAGGCACTCACATTATAGGCTGGCATACCGCCAAAAGCCCTATTTGTCCAATATGGTTCTTCATTATGTTCTGCTCTAAAATCAACAATTTCTTTTGAAATGCCTCTAAACTGAGCAATATCACTTTGAAATAATTTTTTTCCTTCTAATACCGGAGAAAAATAAGCCAATGAAACAATGACAAATACTAAAATTGCTATTAAAAGAGGAGTTATTTTATTGTTCTTTATCATTCTTTTAACTATTCTATTTCTTCATAATCGACATATTCACCAGCATCATCATTAATTTTTTTAGTTTGATTTGGTGTTTTGTCTATTACTGTTTCTCCTTCTTTTATAGGAGGTTCATTTGTAGCGTTTCTATGTTGTTGTTCATTGAATTTTTTCTCTACATTACTCATTACTTTTTTAAAAAGTAACGGAAACACAAGTCTTGCAATAAATTTAAATGCATAATAGACAAGTACAATAATTAGTATGGTTCTGATAAAGTTCATTAATCCTGCTTGTTGCATAAAATATTAATCGGTAAATGTATTAAACCTCAAAGCATCCTGATGTCTCGAAACAGAATCCTTTAAGGCGAATTGTCCGCCAAAGACCGACAAGTTATTAACCTTAGAACCCGCTGATTCCGATAACTATCGGGAGCAGGATTAGTTCAACTTACAATTTTGAAAAATTTATAAAACAAACTCAAAATTGAGTTTCACTAATAAATTTTAATGTTGTTCCCAAAAATAACAATTTGAACGCAACTAAAGCGTTTAGTTATAGATAAAATGTTTTAAGGTTGTTCTAAAAGTTCATTCACATCAAAATTTTTATAGTTAAATAGTCTTGAAACCCTAGGGAAACAAGGTGAGGAATTATAAAACCCCTTACGGGAACAAAAATAACAAGCAATCTGACTGCGTTATATTTTTATGAAATAGCTAAGGTTATTACATAAAAATATGTCTAGCATCTTATTTGTTATCTTTGTTTTTTGAAAGAAATGAACTTATAAAATCACCTTAATTTGTAAAATATAATATAGTTATGCGAAAAATCGGGTTGTTTTTACTTTTTGTTAGCTGTTTCTATACAAGTTCAGCTCAATATACCGAATTGATCAATTCAAGAAGACCGGGTTTTTCTGATAGTCCTTTTAGTGTGGGTACAGATGTTTTACAATTTGAGGGAGGCTTATTCTATGAAAAAATAAAAAATGATAACTATAAAATTGGCTCTTTGGGGACAGATGTTATGGTTCGTTATGGTAAGTTCTTCGAAAAATTAGAAATCAATTTAAACCTCGTTTTTCAATATGATCAAGTAAACTATCAAAATACTGTAATACCCGATATTTCCAAAACAAATTTGAATCAGTTAACCATAGGAGCTAAGTATTTGGTTTATACGCCTAAATACAAAGACAGAACAAAAGAAATACGTAGTTGGAAAAAAAAGACTCGTTTTGATTGGAAACGTTTAGTACCAGCAGTTGCTGTATATGCAGGCGCTAATATACCAATTACTGAAAGCTTTATAGGTGGTAATATTCCCGGGTATGTAGAAGGTTCATTTAGTCCAAGGTTAGCTATTTACACTCAAAATGATTTTACCGATAGGTTTATCTTTTTGATAAATCTAGTTATGGATAAAATTGGTTCCGGACAAAAAGAAAATTCTTATATATTAACCGGTACTTATTCTTTAACCGAAAAAGTATCTGTTTTTGCTGAGCATCAAGGTATTTTTAAAGACAATGGAATTCCTAATGATTATCAGTTTGGTGGTGGTGCAGCTTATTTATTGTCAAAAAATATGCAAGCTGATGTTTCTTTTAGAGCGATTAGCGATAGAGATGGTTCTACTTCTTTATTTAGTGCCGGTTTGGCATGGCGACTAGATAAACATAGAGATCAATTTAATATGGTTGACTCAGATGGTAATGTAACAAAAGCCAAAAAAGAAGGTAATTTATTTTCAAGATTATTTGGCAGTAAGAAAGATAAAAAGCAGCGTAAAATTAAAAAGGTAAAAGCCAAAAAACGTAAAATTAAAGAGCTGAAACCTAAGAAAAGTAAGAAACAGAAAAGGACTGAAAAAGAAGCTAAAAAGAAGGAAAAAGCAGCAAGAAAAAAAGAAAAGAAGAAGGAAAAAGATTATGACAAAAACTATGAACCTCCAAAAGATAATTCTGTAGATGATAACAATTAAAGAAATTGTTACAAAAAAAGAACTAAAACAATTTGTTAAGTTTCCTTTTAGCTTATATAAAGATAACCCATATTGGGTGCCACCAATAATTAATGATGAACTAGCCGGGTTCGATAAGTCTAAAAACCCTGCTTTTGAAAATGCTGAAGCACGCTTTTTTTTAGCCTACAAAAACAATATAATTGTCGGTAGAATAGTAGCAATCATAAATTGGACTGAAATTAACCAGCAAGGGTTAAAAAAAATGCGTTTTGGCTGGTTTGATGTTATTGATGATATTGATGTAACCAAAACACTTCTTGATAAGGTTTACGAAATAGGCAAACAACATAATTTAGAATATGTTGAAGGGCCTGTTGGCTTTTCAAATTTAGATAAAGTGGGTATTTTAACCGATGGTTTTGATGAGTTAGGTTCTATGATAACTTGGTATAACCATCCTTATTACAAAACCCATTTAGAACAATTGGGTTATGTTAAAGAAAAGGAATACTTAGAAAATAAGTTTCCGTTTAGTAATATAAAACCTGAATATTTTAGAAAAGCACAAGCTTTAATTAAAAAGCGATATCAGCTTAGATCACTTAATTTTTCAAGCACAAAGCAATTAATGCCTTATGTAGATGAGATGTTTGATCTGTTTAATGAAAGTTATGCTAAACTAAGTACTTTTGTACCTATTTCAGATACACAAAAAGAATATTTTAAAAAGAAATATATCCGTTTTATCAATCCTGAATATATTCAATTTGTGACTGATAAAGATGAAAATTTAGTTGCCTTTGCTATCGTAATGCCTTCTTTTTCCAACGCATTACAAAAAGCCAAAGGCACGCTTTTTCCGTTTGGTGTTTTTCATCTTCTAAAAGCAAAAAAACAAAGTAAAGATGTTCTTTTTTATCTTATTGGTGTACATCCTGATTATCAAAATAAAGGGGTACATGCCATTATTTTTAATGAATATTACAATGTGTTTACTAAAAAAGGAATACAAAATTGCATTAGAACTCCTGAGCTGGAAGACAATACTGCCATCCATCAATTGTGGAAACGTTTTGATCCGAAAATTTATAAAAGAAGGAGAACTTATCGTAAGGATATTTAGTAATGTTAAATTAAATAATTACTTAATTTAAATTTTCTGGACATTCAAAATAGCAAACCTAAAATAACAAATAATTCACAATATTCAATCACTAAATATTCAAAATTAAGGTCATAAGTTTATTTAGATTTCTGATGATAGTATAAGAATTAAATATTTAATTATTGATATTTATAGCTAAGTTCTAGTTACTACAACATTAAATAAAATAGTGATATGACTCTAAAAATAATAAAGGAGTTATTCCTGCAAGGTCTCTAAGACCTTGCAGGTATCGTTTATCAGACCTGCAAGGTTTTGAAACCTTGCAGGAACATTTTAATATAAAACAGAATATCCAACAAGTATCAATTATTGTTTGGTTTAGAACTTCGTCGAAGTTATGTAAACGAAATGCTGTTATAATTAGAACTTAGCCAGATTTATTTGTAATTTGGATATTGTGTTTTGGAATTTAACAATATACAATTACAGTATCTGACTTAAAATAATATATATGCAACTTTTTTACAACGCCAATATAACCAAAGACACCAAGCAATTCGCTTTTGACAAGACTGAAAGCAGGCATATTGTTCGTGTGCTCCGTAAAAAAACAGGCGATCAATTGTTTATTACCAATGGTAAAGGGTTATTATTTAATTCAGAAATAAGTATCGCTAACGATAAAAAATGTTTAGTTACTATTATTAAGGTTGATGAAAAACCTAAACCATGGAATTATCATTTACATATAGCCATTGCCCCCACTAAAAGCATGGATAGATATGAGTGGTTTTTAGAAAAAGCTACCGAAATTGGAATTGATGAAATTACACCTTTGTTGTGTGACCATTCTGAAAGAAAAATAATTAAGACAGAACGTTTAGAAAAAATTATAGAGTCTGCTATGAAACAGTCACTAAAGTTTCATTTACCAAAATTGAATCCTTTAATAAAATTTTCTGATTTCATAAATCATGATTTTGACAGTAATTTATATATCGCACACTGTGAAAAAGTGAATAAACAAACATTAAAATCAGTTTTATTGCCAAATCAAAAAATAACCATTTTGATTGGACCTGAAGGTGATTTTTCTAGTTCAGAAATTGAAAAAGCCATTCAACAAAATTTTACTCCTATTTCTTTAGGCGAAAGCAGACTACGTACCGAAACTGCCGGTGTGGTTGCTACGCAAATGGTTTCGTTTATCAATCAATAAAAAGCATCTACACAATGTGTAGATGCTTTAATTATTTTAATTCAATAAGTAGTTAAGCTTTTTTAGCCGTTATTTTAATAACAAATTCAATTTCGTCATTAATCAACTTATCTTTTAAATTATCAAAGAATTTTCCTGAATTGTATTTTATATCCCATTCAGTTCTATCAATAGTAAAAGGCTCACTTTTAAAAGTAACTTCATCTTCATTTACAGTTATAGCTGCCGGAAATTGAATATTCTTTTTAATTCCTTTTATGGTTAAATTTCCTTTGATCATAGACATACCAACTTCTTCATCAACTCCAGTAATTGTAAAAACAGTAAATGCATGATTCTCTACATCAAAAAAATCTGTATTTTTTAAATGATTTGTAAGTTTTGTGTTATACTCTGTATCTTTTATATCTAAATTCTTGATGGTCTTCATATCAATAATAAAGTTGCCTCCACTTAGTTTATCATTATCAAAAGCTAAATAACCTTCAGAAATTTTTATAGTTCCATTGTGAGATTCTGTTGGTTTAAAACCCTTCCAAGCAACTGCAGAACTATCAATATCAGCAATATAACGTATTGCTTCAGATTGTATCTGAGACACTTCTTCAGCATCTTTTGCTTCAGTTTCATTTTTTGCCTTTTTACAAGCTACAATTGATAATCCAATAAAAAGGATAGTAGTTATTTTAAATAATCGATTCTTCATTATATATTTAGTTTTATTTAATTTGGTGTCAAATTTAAACTTTTTGATTTTGTTTTGTAAACAAAAAATGAAAAAAATTATGTAGGTTTGTTACCAACCACATTAAAGATTATGCATAAATTTTTTATCCTAATTCTATTTTTATCATTTTCTATTTCTGCTCAACAAGTAGCAATTTTGAAATATGGTGGTGGTGGTGATTGGTATGCGAATCCAACTGCTGTCCCAAATTTGATACGGTTTAGCAACTCTAATATTCATACTGTAATTAATGAGAAACCAGAAACCGTTGAAGTAAACAGTTCAGAAATTTTTAATTATCCTATATTATTTATGACAGGACATGGCAATGTTTTTTTTACAGACAACGATGCAAAAAACTTGAGAAAATATTTAACCTCAGGCGGTTTTTTACATATCTCTGATAATTATGGTTTAGACAAATACATCAGAAAAGAACTAAAAAAAGTATTTCCGGCATTAGAATTACAAGAAATTCCATATAATCACCCTATTTATCATCAAACATTTTCTTTTGAAAGTTTACCTAAAATTCATGAACATGATGGTAAACTTCCTCAAGGTTTTGGAATTTTCTATAAAGGAAGGATGGTTTGTTTTTATGACTATGAAAGTGATCTAAGTGATGGCTGGGAAGATGAAGCTGTACATAATAACCCAAAACAAGTAAGAGAAAAAGCATTAAAAATGGGTTCAAACATTATTGAATATGTTTTTAATAATTAGTAGTAATAAAGTTTTAGATAATTTAAAATTAAACTTTGATGATAATAGCCTTTGGGCAATGTACATCGCCTTAGCCATTATCATGTTTGGTGTTTCTTTAGAAATTACGATAGGCGATTTTAAACGCCTTTCAAAAAAACCCAAATTGGTACTAATAGGCGTTTTTTCACAATTTTTATTATTTCCGTTAATTACTTTTGCGTTAATAAATATTATCAATCCGATACCCAGTATCGCATTAGGAATGATTCTGGTTGCTGCTTGCCCCGGTGGTAATATTTCTAATTTTTTAACTCACCTTTCCGGCGGAAATACCGCCTTATCTGTTAGTCTAACAGCATTTGCAACACTAGTGGCTATTGTAATGACGCCTTTAAATTTACAATTCTGGGGTAATTTATATGAACCTACATCTCAAATTTTACGAGATGTTAAACTCAATCCTTTTGAACTGGCAAAACTCGTTACGCTAATTTTAGGTGTTCCTTTACTTTTGGGAATGTTATTTCGAAAACGTAATCCAACGATGGCTACAAAAATTGCTAAAGTTTTAAAACCTGTCTCAGTGCTAATTCTTATGCTATTTATAGCAGTTGCTTTTTATAATAATCTTGACATCTTTACAGAATATATTCACTATGTTATTTTCATTGTTATTTTGCATAATTTTTCAGGATTATTAGGAGGATTTTATTTTGCTAAAGGCTTAAAACTCCCTTACTACAATCAAAAAACATTGGCTTTAGAAACCGGAATTCAAAATTCTGGCTTAGGCCTACTATTGGTATTTGCTTTCTTTGACGGCTTAGGTGGAATGGCATTATGTGTTGCTTTTTGGGGTATTTGGGATATTTTATCTGGTTTGGTCATTGCCTATTATTGGTCTAAAGCCTCACCTAGAACTGTAAAAAACAATTTTAATCCACCTGAGGCAGAAGAGATAAATTCATTTTAATTAAAAATACTGCTTAATGTTAAAACAGATTTGGTATCGTCTTTTTAAAATATATATAAGTACAGGGCTCTTTTTCTTTTTTAAAAAAATCAAGGTTTATGGTGAAGGAAACCTTCCAAAAAAAGGAGCAATTTTACTAGTTTCAAATCATAAAAATGCATTGATAGATCCTTTATTAATTGCAACAACAATGAAAAGAAGCATTCATTTTTTAACAAGAGCAAGTGCTTTTAAACTAAAACCGGTTTATTGGCTTTTATCTACCTTAAATATGATTCCTATTTATAGAATGAGAGATGGTAAAGGAACATTGGCGAAAAACGAAGTTATATTTAATAAATGCTATAACATTCTGAATAGAAAAAAATGTTTGCTAATTTTCCCGGAAGGCACTCACAATATCAAACGCTGGGTAAATCCTTTAAGTAAAGGGTTTACCAGAATTACCTTTGGTGCTTTAGAACAAAACGCCGATTTAGAATTACATTTAGTTCCTGTAGGGTTAAATTATACCAATGCAACTAATTTCGCTGAAAGTGTCTCTGTTTATTATGGCAAACCTATTTTAGCAAATGACTTTTATAATAAAGAGGAGTTAAATGCTTCTACACTCAAACTTAAAAATGAAGTACACAAAAAATTAACTAAGCTAACTACTCATATTGATACCGAAAATTATGATGATACTATTAGGAAATTGGGGAATGTTGATTATTTAAACCCTAAAAAGATAAATGTCCTTATTAATGAACTTGATAATAACAAATCTCAAATTCCATTTAAAAATAATAAACCTTCTCCGTTTTGGAAAGCCTTGAAAGGTATTGTTGCAATCAATAGTTTTATACCATTGTTAATTTTCAAAGCCTTTCTACCCAAGATCAAAGAAATTGAATTCGTCAGTACCACAAAACTTGCTATTGGTTTAACTGCTTTCCCTTTATTCTATACACTACAAGGTTTGATAATCAATCTTTTTTTTGGAATGCAAGTATCACTTATCTATTTACTAATAAGTGTTGTTCTGGTGTTGTTTTTGGCTAAGAATAAATAAATTTTTGTACTAAAATAAAAAATTATGATATAAATAATAAATAATAGTTGGTTTTGTAGACGAGTGGTCATATATTTGCATTTTAGTATATTATAATAAATGTCAAAGACACTTAAACATGAGGCCAAAGCAGAGTACCTTTTAGACAAAGGTATAGAGGTGTTATGGTGTTGCGGTTATAATGGAACCAGTGTTAATGATATTGTTAAAGCTGCTGACGTACCTAAAGGGTCATTTTATTTTTATTTTGACTCGAAAGAAGATTTTGTTGTAAAAGCACTAGGTAGATATTTTAATAAAATGTTTGCTGGGGCAAAAGAAATTTTAGAAGATAAAAGCATTTCTGCTAAACAACGCTTGATAAACGCCTATGAATATAGAATTAGAGTTCTTGTCGAAGAAATGCATTGCAAATTGGGTTGTTTAGGCAGTAATATTGGTAATGAAATGTCTGAACATAGTGATAAGATTAGAAATACAGTCCTCGAACTGGAAAATAAAGTAAAAGAGAGTATTGTTAGTGTTTTTAAAGAAGCACAAGAGAATAAGGAAATTGAGTCTAACTTTGATGCTGAAAAAATTGTAGATTTTATTGAAGATGCCGGTAAGGGTGCTATGATAACAATGAAAGAAAAACAAAGTTCAATACCGTTAGAGAATACACTATTATTTATCAAAGAATTATTTTTAAAATAATTTTTTTTGTAAGTTAAAAGATGACTGGTCAACTGTAAATTAATTATTTTAAAAACAACCATGAAAAAAGAATCTAAATTATAAAACAAATTTTTTGAAATATTAACTTGAAAAAATAATGGATGTTGAGAACAAAGAATAGAAAGATACAATTGATATTGCACAAGTTAAATTAAACTATCAAACAAATGAAACAAATTACACCAGCTATTATTTTATATATGACAGTTTTTTTATGTATAAATGTTTCTGCTCAAAACAAGACTCCGGAGTTAGCTTTTTCATATTTAAAAAGTAAAAATAATTCAATCAATGAATTAAAAGGAAACATTGTTGTTATAAATATTTGGAGTCCTGATTATCTATATGAAATTAATGTGTTAAACAAATTAGCAGAAAAGTATAAAGATAATAAAGTGATTTTTCTTGCAATTACTGACGAAGCTTATGAAAGTACAATTCCTTTTTTAGAGAACGAACTTTTCAGCTATCAATATTTAGCTGGCGATGAAGCAAAAAAAATATTTGACAAATATCAAACCAGCATGTTTAAAACCTTTCCTATCCATATTATAATAAATCAGGAAGGAAAGATTGTATTCAAGAAAAAAGGAACAAGAAGAAACATAGAAAAGAGCATAGAAAAAAGAATCAATGCATTATTAAATCAACAACAATCAAATGAGAAGACAATACCTAAAGATCAATATTGTATGAAATAATTTTTTTATTCATATTAATAAATGACCGGTCAAATAGTAACTAACTAATACTTTTATACATCAAAACAATGAATACTTTAAAAAATACCAAAGAATCAACAAATGGGATAGCCCGAAAGTGGGGAGAAATTGTCATCAAATATAAATGGCTTGTACTTATTATAACAACTGTTATGGCTGTGGGATTAGGTTCTCAAGGCAACATGGAATTTGATGGTGACTATCATGTGTTCTTTAGTGAATCAAATCCTGAATTAGAAGCCTTTGATGCACTTCAGGAAAAATATACTAAAGATGACAATGTGATACTTGTCTTATCTCCAAAAAATGGTAATGTATTTACAAAAGCCAATCTTATGGCTATTGAAGAACTTACTACCAAAGCATGGAATACGCCCTATTCTTCAAGAGTAGATGCCATCACAAATTTTCAACATACCAGTGCTGAAGGCGATGATCTTTTTGTGGATGACCTATCCTATGAATCTTCAAAAAAGACAGCTGCCGAAATCGAAAATATAAAACAAATAGCACTTAAAGAACCACTATTGGTCAATAGAATCATTAATGAAAAGGGAAGTGTAACAGCTATCAATGTAACTGTAAAATTACCGGGAAAAGATATGGCCAAAGAAATTCCTGAAGTAACTGCGTTCACTAGGAATATGATTTCTGAATTCCAAAAGAAACATCCAAATTTTGAGGTGCATACCTCCGGATTAGTACCTTTAAACACAGCATTTTTTGAATCTTCTATGAAAGATATGATGCTAACGGCAATTATGCTGATAATTGTAATAATCACCACTTTAATTTTAACCAGAGGTTTTTTCAGCACTCTAGCAACTTTTGTAGTGATTCTGTTCTCCATTATGTCGGCTGTAGGTTTTGTAGGTATCATGGGTATTAAATTGACACCGCCATCAGCAGTTTTTCCTACAATGATATTGACTCTGGCAGTAGCCGATAGTATTCATATTTTAGTTACCATGTTGCAGAATATGAGACATAAAGGAATGTCAAAAAATGAAGCATTAGTAGATAGTATCAGACTAAATTTTATGCCGGTACTTATTACAACACTTTCTACGGTAATTGGATTTTTAACTATGAATTTTGGAGATGTTCCTCCGTTTTGGGATTTAGGCAATATCACAGCTTTCGGAATGACCGTTGCTTTCATATATTCTTTAACAACCTTACCGGCATTGATTGCTATCCTTCCAATTAAAGTTAAAAAAACAGAGCAGCAAGAAATAACTCAAGATAAAGTTTATGTAAGACCTTTAGTACGATTTGGAAATTATGTAGTAGAAAGACCTATAAAACTTACCATTATATCATTAACTATTATAGGTATATTGACATTTTTAGCCACAAAAAACACCTTTAATGACGAATTTATCAATTATTTTGATGAAAGTGTTCCGTTTAGAACTGATACCGATTACATCAGTAAAAACCTTACAGGAATATATAATGTAGAATTCTCTGTTGGTGCAGGTGAAAGTGGCGGAATTAATAACCCTACCTATTTACAACACTTAAACAATTTTGAAGATTGGTTAAAAGAACAACCGGAAGTCATTCACGTAAATGCTTTTAGCGAAGTTTCTCGAAGAATAAATCGCTCTATGCATGGTGATGATCAAAGTTATTATCGTGTACCCGATGAGCGTGAAAAAGCCGCACAATATCTGTTACTTTATGAAATGTCTTTGCCCTTTGGTTTAGATCTAAACAATCAGGTAAACGTTGATAAATCAGAGTCCAGAGTAACAGTAACCATCCATAATGTGATTAGTTCTGAGATGATCGCCTTTTCTAAAAGAGCTGAAGATTGGTTGATACAGAATACACCTGAATATATGCATGCATTGGGAGTAAGTCCGACACTTATGTTTTCAAAACTTGGATTCAGACAGGCAGATAGTATGTTTAAAGGTAATGTTATTGCGTTAATTTTAATTTCTCTAGTCTTGATATTTGCTTTAAAGAGTTTCAAGTTGGGAATATTAAGTATTATCCCAAATGTAGCACCGGTGTTGGTAGGGTTTGGTATTTGGTATTTGTATAAAGGACAGATAAATACAGGAATGGTAATTGTTTTTGGAATGACATTAGGGATAATAGTAGATGATACTGTTCACTTTATGTCTAAGTTCTTAAGAGCAAGACGTGACTATGGATATAACGCTAAAGATGCAGTAATCTACGCTTTTTCTACAGTCGGTACCGCATTGATAACGACTACTATAGTACTTATGGCAGGATTTACAGTATTATCACAATCATCATTTGCCTTAAATAGTTATATGGCAAGAATTACCACCATCATTATTTTGGCAGCTTTAATTATAGACTTTATCTTACTTCCTTCATTGCTTATACTGGTAAGCAAGGATAAGAAAACATTAATAAATAAAATCAATTAATAATAAAAAACGATAGACATGAATAATAAAATTTTAATAGTAGTTGCAGTATTTGTATTAAATAGTATAACCTCTTCGGCGCAGAATGGTTTAGAAATAGCTAAAGCAGCAGATGTAGCAGATACAGGTTTTGGAAGTTCTACCGTTCAACTTAAAATGACCTTAAAAAATAAGAACGGACAAACAAGTGAGCGTGAAATGAGTACCAAAACCTTAGAACTTAAAACCGATGGAGACAAATCATTAATTACATTTAATACACCAAAAGATGTAAAAGGCACTGCAACCTTAACCTTTACTCATAAGATTGGGAGTGATGACCAGTGGTTGTATCTTCCTTCCATAAAACGAGTAAAACGAATTTCATCAAATAATAAATCCGGTCCATTTATGGGAAGTGAGTTTGCTTATGAAGATTTATCTTCTCAGGAAGTAGAAAAATATACCTATAAATTTGTGAAAGCTCAGGGTGATATACTTATTGTAGATCAAGATCCGGTAGATCCGAAGTCAGGATATACACGTAGAGTTGTCAGTTATAATAAAGAAAAAGGCTATCGTATAGAAAAGGTTGAGTTTTACGATAGAAAAAATGCCTTACTTAAAACATTAATGTATAGTGGTTATAAACAATATAAAGGGAAATACTGGAGAGCTTCTACAATGGTGATGAACAATCACCAAAGCAATAAAGAAACGACATTACAATTTTCGGGCTATAATTTTAATTCCGAATTATCTGAAGAAGATTTCTCTCAAAATGCGCTAAAAAGAGCAGGAAGGTAAACCACACATTTAATGATTAGTCAATATAATTGAAATTGGGAACGATAATTATAAGTTCCCAATTTTTTTCAGAATTCAATCATGATAAAAAGGATATTACTATTTATAAATGTAGTTCTATTTGCGATTAGCAGTATAGCACAAAAGGAAACCAAAAATGAAGTGACTCATGATTTTGAGCTAGAACTTGAAGGAGAATACAGATACTTCTTTAAAGACCCATCTTTCAATAATCAAAAAGATCATTTTCCATCAATTGCTGTACGTCCTGAATATAATGCAGTATGGAATGATGGTTACGAAAGTATTACTGCAAAAGGATTTTTCCGCTTGGATGTGGACAGTGAACGAACACATTGGGATATCAGAGAATTATACTATCAAAAGGCAAAGGACAATTGGGAATTAAGTATCGGACTTAAAAAAATATACTGGGGAGTTACAGAGAGTAATCATTTGGTTGATATCATTAACCAGACCGATGCTGTTGAAAGTTTTGATGGCGAACAGAAATTGGGTCAGCCAATGGTACAGTACTCCTTAAATACTGATTTCGGAACTTTTGACCTTTTCTATTTACCATATTTCAGAAAAAGAACATTTCCCGGAGATAAGAGCAGACTACGATTTCCAATAGTAATTACTAAAAATGATGTTGGTTTTGAAAGTAATGCTGAAGAATGGCGTCAAGATGTTGCTTTTCGTTGGTCTCATAGCTTTTCTATTTTTGATATTGGCGTCTCTCATTTCTACGGTACAGGCAGAGAACCAATTTTTAATTTTGATGCAAACGGAAATATAAATGCCTTTTATCCTGTGATAAATCAATCGGGATTAGACCTGCAAATAACACATGATGCTTTTCTTTGGAAAGCAGAATCCATTTACAGAACGAATATTTTTCAGGATATGTTTGCTTTTACTGCCGGATTAGAATATACCTTTAGCAATATTAAAAGTACTGGAATAGACATTGGTCTTATTGGAGAATATCTTTATGATGATAGAGGTGAGTTTGCTTTAAATGCATTACAAAATGACCTGTTTTTTGGAAGTAGAATCGCATTTAATGATGTGCAGAGTACAGAAATACTTTTAGGCGGACTAGCAGACCTGAAAAATAGCAGCAAAATATTTAGTGTAGAAGCTTCACGACGTTTTGGGAAAAGTCTAAAACTGGAAATAGAAGGCAGGTTGTTTAATACAATTGATGCAAACGAAATAATCTTATCAAATTTTAAGAATGATAGCTTTTTTAGAATGACATTGTTTAAATATTTCTAACCCTATTTGAAAAAACATTTTCATTCCTGCGCAGGCATTCATAAGCCTTTACAACAAGGTTGTCAAATTTTAAATTATTTCAGGTTCATTTTTAGGACTCTTTTACACCTTTCAAAAAAAAATTAAAAAATGGCTGTCAAAAGTTGAAAATTTGGATAAAAAAGGTCAGTAATTATTCAATAATAGCATCTTGAATTAACTGTTGTACTATTGTTCTAATATTTTGTTTACCCAATTTATTATTCTTCATAGTTGGATACACTCTGTTAGACAAAAACACATATAACAATTCTGTTTCAGGGTCTGCCCAAGTATAAGTACCTGTAAAACCACTATGACCAAAGCTTTTAGAAGAAACGCAACCGCAAGAAGCTTTTATTTCAGGATCTAATTGAGGCTTATCAAAACCCAGCCCTCTACGAACATTATCTTCTTCATAATACCTATGGTTAAATTTCTGAATTGTTTCTTGTTTTAAAAATTGTTTTCCACCATAAAAACCTTTTTGCAAATATAACTGCATCATCTTAGCAACATCATTACTATTAGCAAATAAACCTGCATTACCACTTACACCATCTAACATAGCAGCACCCATATCATGCACATAACCTCTTAATAGTTGTTGCCTATAATAATTGTCTCTTTCGGTTGGAACAATCTTCATTTTATCAAATTTTTCTAAAGGCTTATATGTTAAAGTTCTTGCTCCCAAAGGCTTATAAAAAGCTTCATCATTTAATGTATTCATAGGTTGTTGGTACTGTTTTTCTATATAATCTTTAAATAAATAAAATGGCAAACCGCTATATCTATACGCTAGTCTTTTGCGTTGAGGCGCCTCAGCAATTAGTTGATAAATGGTATCCATATAATCCGTTCTTAAATAGAGGTTTTCGGCTACTTTAATCTTGAATTTTTTTGAATGCTTTTTTCTATAGTATTTAGGTAAAGGTTTCTGAGTAATGCTGTCTAATGTTTTAATATAATAAGGAATCCAAGGTCTTAACCTTCCATAATGAGCAAGTGCTTCTTTAACAGTAACTGTATCTTTATTACTTCCTTTAAGTACCGGCATCAATTCTCCTAATGTATTTTCTAATGTAAATTTGCCTTCTTCTTCTGCCTTCATGATCATAGGTAAGCCTCCTAAAATTTTAGTAAGTGAAGCCAAATCATAAAGATTATTTTTTTGGACTTTTTGGATTTTTTTATAGGTATGATATCCATAATTCTTTCTAAAAATTACTTTACCATATCGAGCGACTAGCACTTGCATTCCCGGTGCCATTCTACCATCAATAACTACTTTAGCAATAGAATCAATTCTATTTAATTTTTCACTACTCATACCGACTCCTTCAGGCACACCATAAGAAAGTCTTTTTAAATCTATTGATTGCAAACCAAACCCTTCAGCAAATTCATCATTGATAGATACCGGTAGTTTTCCATTAGCTGACAACCCTCCAAATATCATTTGTGCTGATATATCTTGAGCTATTTTACTATTTTGATAGGATACTAAAACACTTTCTATATTGGTAAAGGTTTTTATGTCCAACAAACTATAAGGGCTTGCAAAAATATCTAAGATAACACAATTATTTCTAGCGATTTCTTGTAACCAAACCAATTCTTTATTCGTAAACTTAAAATCTTTCCAAGGGTTCGCATTTGATTTATGATAACCTATAATTACATGATTATAAGGTTTTAATTTATTGATCATCTGATTTAAATTTTTATCAGAAATTACATCCACTTGAGCGTAGTCATTCAACCTTTCAAGAAAAATAGTATTATCGGCATCACCAAATTTAACATAAGCAATTTTAGCGTCCGTTAATTCTCTTATAGGAAGATCTTCTCCGTTATTCTTCAATAATGTTATTGAGTTTTCAACTAAACTGTAATGTAAAGCTTCATCCGTCATAGTATTCAACTCTTGATGTAGATTTTCTGTTCTAATAGGTTTATAGTTTTTTAAACCTGCCCAATATTTTGCTTTTAATATCTTTTTCACTGAAAAATTTAAACGCGCTTCAGTCAGTGTACTATCTGCTATAGCTTTTTTCATTTTAGCTACGGTAGCCGAAATTTCATGTGGAATCAACAATATATCATTACCGGCCAATAAAGCTGCCAGATTAATTTCTGCCGGCGAAGAAAAATCAGCAGATCCTTTCATATTTAAAGCATCTGTTATAATCAATCCTTCGAAACCCATTTTATTTTTCAACAAATCAGTAACCACATTATGCGAAAGCGAAGATGGCAAGCTTGTATTTGGTTCTAAACTAGGGATACTTAAATGGGCTGTCATCACACTAGCAACACCTACATCAAATAATTGTCTATAAGGATATAATTCAATAGAATCTAAACGTTCTTTAGAAAACGGAATCGTAGGTAATGTGAGATGCGAGTCGGCATCAGTATCACCATGACCGGGAAAATGTTTCGCATTTGCCAATACATTTTGACCTTGTAACCCTTTCGTAAATGCCATGGCCTTGTCAGCAACATTCTCTCTGCTTTCACCAAAAGAACGGTTACCAATAATTGGGTTTTTAGGATTGATATTTACGTCAACAACCGGTGCAAAATTGATATGAATACCTAAACGCTTACAGTGTTTACCTACTTGTTCTCCAAATTGTTCTATGAGCTGGTTATCCTGAATGGCACCCAGCGTCATATTCCAAGGAAAACGATAGGTATTTTTTAATCGCATATTTAATCCCCATTCGCCATCAAAACCTATCAATAATGGTATCTTAGAAATATCTTGATAATAATTATTTAAAATCGCTTGTTTTTGAGGTGTGCCTTGCATAAATATGAGTCCGCCAATCTCATACTTTTTAATTAAACTCTCTATAAATGCTTTGTGTTTAGCACCTTTATTTGAATAGGCTTGTATCATAAACAATTGACCTATTTTTTGGTCAAGTGTCATTGATCTTAAAATACTATCAACCCATATTTGCTGTCCGTAACTATCCTTTTTTATTAATGGATCTATCTGTTGGGCTTGAGTAAATACTACAAAAAATAGTAGGTAAAAAACAGTTATTTTCTTTTTCATTTATTGGGGGATGTTACATTGTTATCTCCAATCTTGTTTCTAGACGTACAATAACGTATTAATTATGAGACTCTGAAACAAGTTCAGAGTAACGTGAAATCACGCCAAAAACTTTGCATGCCAACTTTTACTTGCCTCCACTTCCCAAGCAGATTCAAAATCGGCTTTAGATTCTACCATATTATTAAAAACTACTGTATCTGCATTTATTTTTTGCAACTTGGCATATTCTTTAAAATCTTTTAAAGAAACTGTGTTTATATTAGTACCGTCTTTAAAGGATACTTTCATTTTATTTAACAGATCAACATTAAACTCACTTTCTAGTTCCTTAATAATATGTACCGAAGCATCAATGGAACAACCGGAAACATCGTTATAATTCTCATCAACAGACAGTACAATAAATTGATTATATTTTAGTTGAAAAGAGGCTTTTAGACCTTCTCCATGACGTTTCCAATTTGCAACAAAATTCCTTAATTTCTCAGAGATCTGTTCAATTTCATGTTCTGTAAATTCTCTATCGGCTTGGTATATCCAAACCCTTGAGCTATCTGGTAATAATTTAAAATCAACAAACATCTTATCCCAATTTATTATTAAAACTACGCAATTTTATAGCTGTTAGTACTTTTTTGGTATATAAAGGGAAGTCTGCTTTCTGAATCCAAGAATAATAGCCTTTATCATTTTCTAAAATCTCTGTTACCTTTTTTCCTTTATATTTTCCAAAAGTAAAAATTTCTTGTTCATCTTCATCATACATAATAAAACCGGCAAAGTCTGCTCTTTTTTTATGCGATGAGAACTCATTTAAAAATTTAATGTCATTTTCCAGATCGTCGTACTTATCTAATTGTGCTTTTAAAATTTCATAGGTAGCATTGGTATCCGCTTCCGCTGAATGCGCATCTTCTAAAACTTCATCACAATAAAATTTATAGGCGGCACTTAAGGTACGTTGTTCTTTTTTATGAAAAATAACCTGCACATCAACTGCTACTCTATTTTTCATATCAAAATCAATTTCAGCACGCAACATTTCTTCTGCCAACAATGGAATATCGAAACGATTAGAATTGAATCCTGCTAGATCACAACCTTCTATGATTTGACTTACCTCTTTCGCCAATTCGTTAAATGTCGGTTCTGTAACTACTTTTTCATTGGTAATACCGTGAATAGCAACCACTTCTTTGGGAATTTCCATTTCTGGATTTACCAACCAAGTTTTACTTTCTTTATTACCATTTGGATATATTTTTAAGATAGAAATTTCAACAATTCTATCTTTTGCAATATTGATACCCGTAGTTTCAAGATCAAAAAATACGATGGGTTTTGTGAGTTTTAATTCCATTGACAAAATTTAAAAATCAAAGGTACAAAAGATGGAAGGATAAAATCTCAAATTTCAAAAAACAAATTCCAAGCGAGAAATTTTGAATTTTACCTCACCCGTCCCGATAGCTATCGGGAGCGAAAAGCAGTTCCAACCTCTCCCAAGGAGAGGTAAATCGGAAACCCCGAGGCACCCCGAGCACTCGGGATAGGGGAATTCTTTTCGATTAAATGCTTGTAGAGGTGACATTTAGCTTGTTTCTTGACTTAAAAACCGATAACTTCGCTTACTTGTGCTGTCCCGAAAGCTTTCGGGATTCTTTCAGCATCAATCGATATAGTTCATTAAAACGCAACCATATCCTTACGTTGGCAAAATTAAACAAATATGAAAAGAAGATTTTTGGTTTATTCACTTGCAATCTTTTTAGGATTCCTAGGGTGTGAAAAGAAAACAGAAGAGATAATTCCAGTAAATGATTACTCAAAACCATTTGCAAGTAACTCAGTATGGAATAGAGAAATTCCTAGTAATACAGTCTATTATGACGTGAATGATGCAATTTGGGGTGATCCAGCTCAAGCACCAAATAGAGTTGATGCCGAATTAGTCACCTTGTGTTTTGTTGATAAAAGCCAACCGGAAGTGGAATTTTATAAAAGTGAAGGTTGGTATTACCCAGAACGTTCTAAAAAGAGTGGCTCAGTGATATACAAAAGACGATTGGCTTACAATTCGGGAACTGAAATCAGGTATCCAAACACGGCAAATGGTTCTTTTGTTATTATTAATCTGGAAACTGGAATAGCTGATGAAGGAAGTGGAGGATGGAGAGAGCCAGGTGAATGGTTCACTTCTTTTTATGATGAACCTAGATTGCACAATATTAACTTAAACGGAAATGGACAAACAGGAACTTTAGGATCTGGGCTTCCTGTTTTAGGAGGATTACTACGATTAGGAGAATTAAATTCAACAATTACGCATGCGTTAGCTTTGTCAACTAGTAGTAGAAGGTTTTCGAAAGATGTGTATTATGTCTCTCCCGCTTCGCAAGGAGATGGCTTTGCCTCAAATCCTAGTTATGGGTATTTGGGAAATAATCCGAAATATACAATAGGAACACTTTTAGCAATTCCATATTCAATTGATATCGATTCAGTAACTTGGAATACGCCACAAGGCTATAATCTAGCAATTGCTAATCAAAAATATGGTTGGTACATTGTAGATTCATCAACAGGTGAAGTTGGGGGCGATATTATGAAGCTAAATATTGACAGAGAAGCAGCTTATGAGGATATGGGGTTGGCAATTGACAAAACTACTAATGAAATTACTGTCGATCCATCTAAAATAGATTTTGCTGGATTTGAGAATGATGTCAAAACAATTATGCAGATGGTAATGGCTACTACAAAATAACTTTGCATAACATTGTATATGAAATCATAGCTCCCTGACGGGATACTACGCTTCATATACTCACCGATAAGCGTACCTACAATCCTACCAAAAAAATGCTCAGAATATATCTGAGCATTTATATTATTTTATATAAATCATCTTAAAATTCTCTATTCACATCAAAAGATTCAAGATATTCTGTGACACGTTTTATAAACATCCCGCCAAGAGCACCATTCACTACTCTATGGTCATAAGAATGAGAAAGGAACATTTTATGGCGAATACCAATAAAATCACCTTCGGAAGTTTCAATTACAGCAGGTACTTTTCTAATGGCTCCTAAAGCCAAAATAGCTACTTGTGGTTGATTAATAATAGGTGTACCCATAATACTACCAAAACTACCAACATTGGTAACGGTATATGTACCTCCTTGAATATCATCAGGTTTTAATTGATTTGTTCTGGCACGTAATGCCAGATCATTGACAACTTTGGTCATTCCCACTAAATTCAATTGGTCTGCATTTTTAATTACCGGTACAATTAAATTGCCATCCGCCAACGATGCTGCCATCCCTAAATTGATATTTTTCCTTTTGATAACTGTATCTCCATCAACAGAAATGTTAATCATCGGAAAATCTTTTATTGTTTTAGCAATCGCTTCCATAAAGATAGGTGTAAATGTTATTTTTTCACCTTCTCTTTCGAAGAATTTGTCTTTTATTCTATTCCGCCAATTCACAATTTTTGTAACATCAACTTCAATAAATGATTGTACATGAACTGAAGTTTGTACTGAAGCAACCATATGATGTGCAACCAATTTGCCCATTCTAGTCATTTCAATGATCTCATCTTCGCCATTTACAGATATTGGTGTAACCACTTTAGGTTTTTCAACTTCAATAGATTGACCTCTCGACTGCGCTCGAGGAGACGTAGGTATTTTAGACGTAGTACCTCTATTTTCAATATATCCTAATATATCATTTTTAGTAACTCTATTGTCTTTACCTGTACCAACAATAGCTTCTAATTCAACCATCGAAATATTCTCTTTCTTAGCAATGGTTTTTACTAAAGGAGAATAAAATCTACCGGAAGGAGAATTTTCAATAGGAGCAAGCGTTTTTGTTACTTCTTGAACTTTAATTGCTTCAACCGGTGTTTTATCTTCTACAATTACCGGTTTTTCAATTGCTACTTCCTCTGAAACACCATTAGCACTAGTTTCAATAATTGCCAATGTTTGTCCGACCTCAACGACATCATCAACATTAAATAGTTTTTCAACCAAAACACCTTCTACCTCACTAGGTACTTCAGAGTCAACTTTATCAGTAGCAATCTCAACAATTACTTCATCTAACTCAATAGTATCACCTACTTCTTTTAACCATGCAGTAATCGTAGCTTCGGCAACACTTTCACCCATTTTAGGCAATTTTAATTCAAATTTAGCCATTGATAAATTGTATTTTAGAGGTGCAAAGTTAAGAAATATTAAGATGTGAAAAAATCAAATTAAAAAATTAATCTTATAGATAATTATCAAATTATTAAAAAATCAACTGTTTATATGACTTTAATAGATAAGTATCAAAAATTTAACATTTTTATTAAATCTCTTATACCCAATCTTTAGGATCTTCTAAAACCTGAATCAATTTTTCTTCTTCACTATCTTTTTCTGGATGATGGTCATATACCCACTGTACATGAGACGGTAAACTCATTAAGATGCTTTCTATTCGTCCGTTTGTTTTGAGCCCGAATAAGGTGCCTTTATCATGTACCAAATTAAACTCCACATAACGACCTCGGCGGATTTCCTGCCAATTTCTATGTTCTTGAGTGAATGGAATATCTTTTCTTTTTTCAACAATAGGAACATAAGCTTCTAAAAAACTATTCCCTACTTCGGTCACAAAATCGTACCATTGCTGCATTGACATTTCATTGGTTTGCTTACAATAATCAAAAAACAATCCACCTATACCTCTTGCTTCATTACGATGTGAATTGTAAAAATATTCATCACAACGTTTTTTGTAATTTTTATAAAATCCATCATTATAACGATCGCAAGCTGTTTTACAAACCTGATGGAAATGTTTAGCATCATCTTCAAACAAGTAATAGGGTGTTAGATCTTGTCCGCCGCCAAACCATGAGTCAACCACCTCGCCTTGTTGATCATACATTTCAAAATAACGCCAATTAGCATGTACTGTTGGTACAAACGGATTTTTAGGATGTAATACCAAACTCAATCCACAAGCAAAAAAATCACCTTGCTCAACACCAAAATGTTTACGCATGGTTTCCGGTAAAACTCCATGAACAGCAGAAATATTAACGCCTCCTTTTTCAAATACAGCTCCGTTTTGAATAACGCGTGTTCTACCACCTCCGCCTTCTGGTCGTTTCCAGATATCTTCATGAAAAATTGCTTTGCCATCTACTTCTTCGAGTTTAGAACAAATTATATCTTGTAGGTTTTGTATATAGTTGTAAAATTTATTTTTCATTTTTTCATAAATAATCAATTACAAAATCAAATAACATTCTCTTATTCCTTTTCTTTAATTCTTTTGAAAGTATTTCCATTACAATTTTATCATTATGGTTGGTTAACATTATTCCAAAAACTGAAAATTCAAAAGCATCTATTACTATGTTCTTGTTTTCTAATAAAAGTGGTCTATTCTTAATTTCATTTAAAATAATCTCAAGAATATTAAACATATATTCATCATCACCGATATTTGAATTTGTTATTTTATTTTCTAGTAAGAGTTCTTTTAATTCAATTATAAACAATCTTGAGCTAATTGATTGGTTTAAATTGAAAATTAATTCATTCTTACTATTACTAGTATCAAATGAATTTGCGATTCTTTTAACTATCTCTGGTACCTTAGATTTATTTAAATTTTTATGTAAAAACCAATTACAATAAAAATTAACAAGTTTAAATTTATTTTTAGAATTAGTTACCTCTAAAAGTAAACGAATCTGTACAATGAAGAAAGTCACGCTTTGTCTAGACATATGACCTAACTTAAAAAAATTATCTAAATCATTGAGTATTTTACCTTTCATAATAAAGTTCATACAATTCCATATCTAAAGGAGGCTCATTAGGTGGTGTATATTCTTTTAATAATGTTCTTTGCCAGATATAATTACATTTTTTTGCAACTTTAACGCTTCCAACATTGTCTTTGTGAACAATAATTTGGAGAGTTTTTAATCCTAATATTTTAAAAGCATAGGTAGATAATTTATCAACTACTTTACTTATTAATCCTTTTCCTCCGTATTTAGAATCTATACAATAAGCAAACTCACCTTGTTTCTTATCCCAATCTAGCTCTTTGATATAAACCAATCCAACAACTTTACTAGTTTCATCTTCTTTTATAACAAATAAAAATTCTTCTTTATTAATAAACTCTAATACTTTTTTAGCAGTAAATAGTTGTGCTAATTCTATCGTTAAATTCTGTTCCAACGTTTTAGGAAAATAACGTTTAAATCTCTTGGTGTTTGAAACCATCAATCTATGAATACTTGTAGCGTAATCTTTAGAAATTTCATCAATGTTATAATTACCTAAACCAATCATACCATTTCAACTATATGAACCAAATCATTTGAGTATTTTTCGAGATCTTCTACGTTTTCAATTCGTTTAGAATTCTCTACTTTATTTTTTAATCTAACAATAACTTCATCTAAGGGTAATTCTTCAGAAATAATAAAAAGTTTTCTTCCGATAAGATTATTATGTAAATCCATTTCCTTTTCTAAAGGTTCATTAGGTGAAAACTCTTCATGCCAATTGGTAATTTTTTCAGCAAAACGTATTGCTTTTCTAGTATTTCTTCTCCATTTAGAGCATTTTTTTGCAATTAAAAAATTCCATAAAGCATGTCGAAAAGCATTGGTAGCATTATTCTTATGATGTAACCTCCCATAATGTTCATTTGATATTTTCACACATTGATAGGTTGCTAAAATAGTAGGAATCAGATTAAAAGGATGCCGAGCAAAAAGGATTAAAAATGACCAGGCATTACCCTTATTAATCAATTTTAAAAAACCCATTTTTTTCATTAGATATTATATTCTTTTACTGCATCAATAAATGCTTTTGCATTATCTAGCGGAATATTAGGTAAAATACCATGGCCTAAATTTACTATATATTTATTTTTTCCGAAATCATCGATCATTTGATGTACCATTTTTTTGATTTCTGAAGGTGGCGACAATAATCTTGACGGATCAAAATTACCTTGTAATGTGATGTTTCCTCCAGACAAATAACGTGCATTTTGAGCCGTAATCGTCCAATCTACACCTAAAGCACTCGCATTTGATCTTGCCATTTCTTGTAAAGCAAACCAACACCCTTTTCCGAATGTAATTACCGGAGCATCATCTTTTAAAGCTTCTATAATTTGATTGATATATTTCCATGAGAATTCTTGATAATCGACAGGTGATAACATTCCGCCCCATGAATCAAAAATTTGCACAACATCAACTCCTGCTTTTACTTTGGCTTTTAAATAAGCAATCGTAGTATCTGTAAATTTTTGTAGTAATTGATGAGCAGCTACAGGGTTTGTAAAACAAAATTCTTTGGCTTTATCAAAAGTTTTACTTCCTTGCCCTTGAACAGCATAACAAAAAACTGTCCATGGTGAACCTGCAAAACCAATTAACGGCACTTCATTGTTCAGTTCTTCTTTAGTTGCTTTTATGGCTTGCATTACATAATCTAATTCAACATCAACATCAGGAACAATAACTGTATCAACTCCTTTTTGATCTCTTACCGGATTTGGTAAATAGGGTCCGAAATCAGGCTTCATCTGTACCTCAATATTCATTGCCTGAGGAATCACTAAAATATCAGAAAATAAAATGGCAGCATCCATACCAAATCTTCTGATTGGTTGTACAGTAATTTCTGATGCTAATTCAGGTGTTCTACAACGTGTAAAGAAATCATATTTCTCACGAATTGCTATGAATTCTGGTAAATATCTTCCTGCTTGACGCATCATCCATACAGGAGGACGTTCTACTATTTCGCCTTTTAAGGCTCTTAAAAATAGGTCGTTTTTTATCATTTTATTTTTTTGTCATTCCCGCGAAAGCGGGAATCTGTTTTTATAGCTCATATTTATTTTAATAAGATTCCTGCCTTCGCAGGAATGACAGAACTATCGTTTTACATTTTAGAAACAGCTTCCATTGCTTTATCAATTGCATTTGCTGTTTTCGCTATATCTTTTTCGCTTAAAGCAGATGATAAAAACCATGCTTCAAACTGTGATGGTGGTAAAAAGATTCCGTTACGAATCATTTCCCAAAAGAATACAGCAAATTTTTTCGTATCAGACTTTTGCGCTTCTTCAAAGTTTGTTACTTCACTACTAGTAAAGAATGGGTTTATCATTGACCCAAATCTATTTACTATCAAATCGACATTATACTTTTTAGCAGCTTCTAATAATAGCACTTCTAAAATACTAGCCGTTTCATTAAACTGTTCATACGGATTTTGTTTTCTTAACTCAGTCAACGTAGCAATCCCTGAAGCCATTGCAATCGGATTACCTGATAAAGTACCCGCTTGGTACATTCCGCCTAAAGGTGATACCATTTCCATAATCTCATTACGTGCTCCGTATGCTCCCACAGGAAAACCACCACCAATCACTTTCCCTAAACAGGTAATATCTGCTTCTACACCTAATAATTCTTGTGCACCACCAAATTTAGAACGGAAACCTGTCATTACCTCATCAGCAATTAACAAAGCTCCTTTTGAAGTTAGATATTCTTTTAATTCTTTTAAGAAATTATCGTGTGGCAATACTACACCCATATTACCGGCAATAGGTTCAATAATAACACCTGCAATATCATCATGTTTTTCAAAATGTGCTTTTACACTTTCTAGATCATTATAATTTGCAATCAATGTATTTTTTACAGCACCTTCCGGGACACCTTTGCTCCCGGGCAAACTTAATGTTGCCAAGCCTGAACCTGCAGCAACCAATAAGGCATCTGAATGTCCATGATAACAACCTGAAAACTTGATGATTTTATCTTTGCCTGTAAATGCTCTAGCCAAACGAATAGCACTTAACACGGCTTCAGTACCTGAACTTACAAAACGGACTTTATCCATATCCGGAAAAGCATTACAAACTATCTTCGCAAGTTTAATTTCATTTCTTGTTGACGCTCCAAAAGTATATCCTTTTTTTAATGCTTTTTTAATGGCTTTTTGTACTTTTTTATGTCGATGACCTAAGATCATCGGACCATAAGACAAAACATAATCTACATAGGTATTACCATCAACGTCTGTGATCTTACTACCTTTTGCTTTTTTTATAAATAACGGATTCCCTCCTACTGAAGTAAATGCTCTTACCGGAGAATTAACGGCTCCTACAAGGTGTTTTAATCCTTTTTTGTATAGTTTTTCTGAATTTTTGAAGTTCATGTTCATTTGTTTATTTGTTGAATCGGGTAATTGTTTGTTTGCCACGGATTCACTAATGCATGATTTTTATAAGGAATCTCTCTTATAAAATTAGCAAATCCTTCTATTTTCATTTTCATTTAGTTTATGGATTCCTGCTTTCGCAAGAATGACAGACACATCAACGGTTCAACAACAGTTTAGCTACTTCCTTTGCAAAATAAGTAATGATAATATCTGCTCCTGCTCGTTTCATAGACAATAAGCTTTCAAGCATTACTTTTTCACCATCTATCCATCCTTTTTCTGCTGCTGCTTTTATCATTGCATATTCTCCACTTACATTATAACAAGCAATAGGTCGGTCAAAATTATTTTTTAAATCTCTGATAATATCCAAATACGATAAGGCTGGTTTTACCATTAATATATCTGCTCCTTCAGCATCATCAAACGTTGCTTTTCGCATTGCTTCATCTCTATTGGCAGCATCCATTTGATAGGTTCTTCTATCTCCAAAACTTGGCGCAGAATCTGCAGCATCACGAAATGGCCCGTAAAATGCTGAAGCATATTTTACTGAATATGCCATAATAGGAATATCTGTAAATCTGGTATTATCTAAAGCTTCTCGTATCATAGCAATAGTACCGTCCATCATTCCTGAAGGTGCAATCATATCTGCTCCTGCTTTAACATGAGAAATAGATTGCTTTGCAATATTTACCAAAGTTGCATCATTATCTACATCATTTTCATGTATAATTCCACAATGACCATGAGAGGTATATTCACAAAAACATACATCAGTAATGACATATAAACTTGAATAATTTTTCTTGATAAATCGAATCGCTTGTTGGATGATTCCGTTATCATTCCATGTTTCAGAACCTTCATCATCCTTTTTTGACGGAATACCAAATAACAATACTGCCGGAATATTTAAAGCAACTACCTCATCTAATTCTTTGGAGATTCTATCCAACGAAAAGCGTTTAATCCCGGGCATGGAAACAATTTCTGTTTCTATATCTTTTCCTTCTTCTATAAATAAAGGATAGATCAAATCATCAACTGAGAGCTTTGTTTCTCTAACTAAGCGTCTGATGTTTTCTGTTTTTCTAAGTCTTCTTGTTCTAAACATATCTACTTTTTAGACCTGGCAGGTTTTGAAAACCTGTCAGGTCTCCATTTAGTTTTTATTTTTGGATGTTTATCACTTTGGATAAACACCCCTAAAGAGCTACACTCTGTATCTTCAATGAAAATATATTTTCATCTCGATAATCCTCAAGGGGACAATTATTTAATTTAACGACACTACTTCTTTATAAAATGTAAATTCACCAATTCAATTACACTTTCTACCGTGGGTAGTTTTGCAACCTTTACATCTTTAAAATGTTTTTTTGCTTCACTAGCTGTTGTTTCTCCAATACAAAAAGCAATATTGTTAACTTCATTCTCCAATAAATAACTCTGTACTGTTGAAGGGCTATAAAACAATACTCCTCCAACATTTTCAGCAACTTTCATAGGACTATTAATAGTCTTATAAGCCTGTACCTCATGTAAAATAATACTATTTTTCGCTAATATTTCCGGCAATTCATCTAAGCGAATATCACTACAGAAAAAAGTCACTTCTGCTTCCTTTTTTAAATTCTCAACTAAATATTCTGCTAATTTTTTAGCATTTTTTTCTGAATGATTTACTTTCCCAATTCGTTTTTCAATCAACCGCTTTGTTCTTCTACCAACACAATAAATATTCTTAAACTTTAATTCAGCAGCAGAGAAACTCATCAATAATGATTCTACTGCATTTTTACTAGTAATAATTACATTTTCAATTTCATTTTTCACCTCTTTAGGAGGAATCCTATTAAAACGGATTTTAATAAAATCGCTATCCTCAACGGCAATATCTTCATGAAATAATTCCGCTTGAGAATCAGATAGTTTCTTTGTTGAAAAAACAGCATTCTTTTTTGCCGTATCTCCAACTTCTATATCGTCAAGCATAATGCGCTTCCCTCCTTTTTGGATGATTGTGCCGGCACAGTATTTTGCAATTGTATGGGCTTCACTAAGTTTAGAAACTTTAGAAACCTCCACTTTTTGTTTCCCATCTTTACTAAATAAAGCACCTTTAAAATAAACCTTCTCATCTTTAATATAAGCCAAAGCACCAATCGGAGCAGTACAACCTCCTTCTAAAGCGTTTAAAAAATCACGTTCTATTGTAGTGCAAATCTCACTTTCTTCATGATTTAATTTAGCTGTAGCTTCATAAGCATAGATATTTTCTTCTAAAGAGCAGATCATTATTGCGCCTTGTGCCGGCGCAGGAATCATCCAATTTAAATTGACACTATTTTCAGGTGTCAATTGAATACGATTTAATCCCGCAGCAGCGAAAATAGCACCATTCCAATCCTCATTTTCTTCAATCTTTTTTAAACGTGTATTTACATTCCCCCGCAAATCAACAACCGTATGAGTTGGGTAACGGTGTAACCATTGTGCCTTACGTCGTAAACTACCGGTTGCTATAATGGCATTTTTAAGAGACATAAACTCTTCATTCCCCTTAAAAACCAACATATCATTACTGTTGCCGCGTTTTAGAACAGCTGCTTGTACAATTCCTTTAGGTAAAATTGTAGGAACATCTTTTAATGAATGTACAGCAATGTCAATTTCATTATTTAGCAATGCGATATCAAGGTTTCTTGTAAAAATACCTGTTATACCAAGTTCATATAATGGTTTGTTTAAAACCAGATCTCCGGTAGATTTTATTGGGACTAACTTAGTTTGATACCCTAATGCTTCTAGTTGACGTTTTACAGTATTCGCTTGCCAAAGTGCCAATTCACTATCACGCGTTCCAATTTTAATAATATCCATTAAGTAATGTTTTCTAACTGAAAAACTTTAGAGATAAGTTCAATGCTTTCGTCTGATGAAGTATTATTTTCTTTTAAATGATTCGCAAAATGTTTGGTTATTTTTTGAATGATTCTATCAGACAAAATTTCAGCTTGGTCTTCATTAAAACCAACTGTTTTTTTACGTTGAAAATCGATTTCTTCAGATTTGATCTCCTCTAATTTATGTTTTAAAGCTTTAATTGCAGGAGCAAATTTACGGTTTTCTAACCAAGTCATAAATTCACTTTTAACCTCGTCAATAATTGCTTCAGCTTTAGGAATCTGGTCTTTACGACGTTCAATAGTTTCGTCAGTAATTTGAGAGAGATCATCTAAATGAATCAAATTAACATTTGGTAATTCCTTTACATCTATTGACACATTCTTAGGTATTGACAAATCTAATATCAGCAATTCTTTATCTGTAGGAATTAATTCTTTAGGAACTGTAGGCAGTTGCGCACCAGTTGCTACAATTAAAATGTCTGTTTTGGAAATCTCAGTTTGTAAATTTGTAAATTCTTTAACCTTTACGTCAAACTTGCCAGCAACCTTTTCTGCATTCTCTTTTGTGCGATTGATCAATGTAATATGTTTATTATGAGTATGCTTGATTAGATTATCACAGGTATTTCTACCAATTTTACCGGTACCAAACAGCAATATATTTTTATCAGAAATATTTTTAACCGTTTTCATAATATATTGTACCGATGCAAAAGCAACAGAAGTCGCTCCGGAAGAAAGTTCTGTCTCGTTTTTAATTCGTTTACTCGTTTGAATTACTGCATTGAATAAGCGTTCAAAAAATGTATTGATTAATTTATATTTTTTGGAAAGATTGAACCCCTTTTTAAGTTGACTGATAATTTCAAAATCACCTAAGATCTGACTCTCTAAACCCGTACCAACTCTAAATAAATGGTGTATTGCCTCATTATTTTTATATACATCAGCAACTTGTTGAAACTCTTCAACAGTACCATTTGAATTATCGCATAATAATTTTATGAGTTGAAACGGATGTTGGGCAAAACCATAAATTTCTGTTCTATTGCAAGTAGATATGGTAACTATTCCTTCAATACCATCAGACGAAGCTTGTTCAAGTACTTTCTTTTTAGAATTTCCATCTAAACTAAATTTACCTCTAATTTCTGCATTTGCTTTTTTATAGCTCAATCCGATACAGTAAAGTGTACTAGGTTTAGAAATATAATGTTGCTTCATTTATTGAATTCATTTTAAAGAATTGATAGCAAAATTATTGTTAGTTCGTTAAAAAAAATAACGCTGAAAGGGTTATTTATATCGCTACACGTTTTTTTACATAGTTTTAAGAGTTAAAATTAACAAAATGTTTACTTTTGTAGTAAATAGAGTTTCTTAACAGCTCTCTATTTAGAATAAATCTAAATAATAATTTATATTTTGGCAAATATATCAACATCAAAAAATGTCGCTGTAGGTTCAATTGAAGATACTAAAATTGAAGATGGTTTTTTTATCTTAAAGCTTCATAATGAAACGAATGAAAGTCAATGCATTATAAGAAAAATAGATAGTTGTTTTATACAATTCCATTTTTGTATTAACGGGGCTGCCAAATTTAATTTTAATAATGGAAATTATGCTTTTGATGTATCTTCAGAACATTCATTATTATTATATAATCCGCAAAGAGATCTACCGATAAATTTAGAATTACAAGCAAATTCAAAAATGATATCTCTTTTGATATCCATAAAAAAATTTCATTCTTTATTTTCTCAGGAGGCTGATTATATCCACTTTTTAAGTGATGATAATAAAGAAAAAAAGTATTATGATAGTAAGCCTATTTCGCCTGCAAAGACCGTAATATTGAATCAGATGATGAATTTTAATATTCATTCTTCAATTGAAAAATTATATCTAAAAGCAAAAAGTTACGAATTATTAAGCTTGTATTTCAACAGAACAGAAGATGCCGATATTGAACAATGTCCTTTTTTAGTCGATGAACAAAATGTATTAAAAATTAGAAAAGCAAAAAATATTATTATTTCAAGAATGGCTGAGCCGCCCGGCTTACAAGAATTAGCAAATGAAGTTGGATTGTCTTTAAAAAAATTAAAAGATGGCTTCAAACAAATTTATGGCGATTCTGTTTATAGTTTTTTATTTGATTATAAAATGGAAATTGCCCGAAAACTACTGGAAACAAATCAGCACAATGTAAATGAAGTAGGACATAAAGTGGGCTATAGTACAGCTAGTCATTTTATTGCTGCCTTTAAAAAGAAGTTTGGCACAACACCAAAAAAATATATACAATCAACCATATCTAATTAATGAACAAAGGAATATTACTGGTTAATCTGGGCTCACCGGACAGTACTAAAACAAAGGATGTACGAAAATATTTAGATGAATTTTTAATGGACGAACGGGTCATAGACATCCCACATTGGAAACGTACTTTACTCATCAAAGGTATTATCTTAAATACAAGACCAAGAAAATCAGCTAAAGCATATAAAGAAATATGGTGGAAAGAAGGTTCACCATTAGTTGTAATTTCTGAACGTTTCGCAAAAAAAGTTGAAGAAAAATTACATATTCCTGTAGCTTTAGGTATGCGTTATGGTTCGATGACTATTGAAAAAGCCATACAGGAATTAGTAGAGAAAGGGGTTGAAGAAATTTTATTGGTTCCATTATATCCACATTATGCGATGTCATCTTATGAAACCGTTGTTGAAAAGGCTAAAGAAATAAATCGAAAATCCTTTCCTACCATTAAAATGGATGTATTACCTGTGTTCTATAATAACACTGACTACATCAAGGCAATGAGTGCCAATTTAAAACAGCATTTAGAAGGTTTTGATTATGACCATATTCTATTTTCATATCATGGAATTCCTGAACGCCATATCTTAAAATCTGACACCACAAAGTCACATTGTAAAATAGATGGTACTTGTTGTAATACGGGTTCAAAAGCGCATCGTACCTGCTACAGGCATCAATGTTTTGAAACTACTAAAGCAATCGTAAAAACGTTGGATCTAAAAGAAGGTACATATAGCGACTCATTTCAATCGAGAATGTTAAAAAGTCCTTGGTTACAACCTTTTACAGATTTTGAATTGGTGAAATTTCCTAAAGATGGAGTGAAAAAATTAGCGGTAATTACACCAGCATTTGTAGCCGACTGTTTAGAAACATTAGAAGAAATCGCAATAAGGGGAAAAGAAGATTTTTTAAATGCCGGTGGTGAAGATTACAAACACATTCCCTGTCTAAATGACAATGATGATTGGGTTGATGTAATGGTAAAATGGATTGAAGAATGGCATAAAGAAAAAACAGTTATAATTTAAAATATGCTGTCATTCAGAAGGATGAACCCCAAGTGCTCGGGGTTGTGCTATACTCTGAATGACAATTGAATAATTATATCAATAAAACTGAAATCGAATTCATATGGATTTTCTAAATCTAAAAGCATTACATATTATTTTTGTGATTACCTGGTTTGCAGGTCTTTTCTATATTGTTCGTTTATTTATTTATCATGCCGAAGCCGAGCACAAAACAGAACCTGAAAAGGAAATATTACAGACACAATACAAGTTAATGAGCAAACGCCTTTGGTTAATCATTACTTGGCCTTCTGCAATTATAACTAGTGTCTTTGCTTTTTGGATGCTCTATCAAAACCCTTTATACTTCGAAATGCCTTGGATGCAAGTTAAATTAGGTTTTGTAACACTACTTTATATTTATCACCTTGCTTGTCATAAAATTTATACGCAACTACAAAATGATATTATAAAATATTCTTCTAAACAATTACGTATTTGGAATGAAGTAGCCACTATTATACTATTTTCAATTGTATTTTTAGTGGTACTTAAAAATGCTGTAAATTGGATCTATGGAGTTATTGGAATAGTACTATTTTCAATTTTACTAATGCTTAGCGTGAAACTGTATAAAAGAATCAGAGCTAAAAATGATTGGGAAAGCAATAAGTAATTTAGTTTGTTTCCTAACTTAATTTCAGCTAGCTTCGCTTATCAGTGGATATAGTTCATTAAAACGCAACCATATCCTTACGATAAGCGTAACTACCAAAAACAAAAACTTTTAAAAGCAAAACTAACTCTTCAAACTCCCTTCAAACGGAATCCTATTTAAAATACTTCTCCCTAAAGTAATTTCATCAGCATATTCCAATTCGTTACCTACAGTAATACCAAAAATTTCCTAACGCTCGAATCGAATATTCCAATTAAAATTTATAAATTTGTCAAAAAATGACAAGTCTTATGAAAACCACATTTGGAGAATACATCCGACTTTTAAGAAACAAAAATGAATTGACTCTAATTCAACTCGCGTCCAAACTAAATTTGGACTTTGCAAATCTGAGTAAAATCGAAAATGGAAAACGAGACTTTGACGAGAAACGCTTACCTAAACTTGCAAAAATATTCAAACTGAATCTTACGGAATTAAGGAATGAATATCTGACTGACCAAATAGGAAAACATATTTACGAAACGAATTGTACTAAACAACTCTTGCAAGTTGCGGAGCAAAAAGCAGAATATCGTAGAACACTTAATAAATCACTTCAAACACAATAAAATATGAATGTAGTATCATTTTTCGCAGGAGCTGGCGGATTAGATTTAGGGTTTGAAAAGGCAGGGTTTAATGTGGTTTGGGCAAATGAATATGACAAAGACATTTGGGAAACTTACGAAAAGAATCATAAGAACACAGTATTGGACAGACGAAGTATTGTAAATATAGAATCTAACGAAGTGCCTGAATGTGATGGAATTATTGGAGGTCCACCTTGCCAAAGTTGGAGTGAGGCTGGTTCATTGCGTGGAATAAATGACAAACGTGGACAATTATTTTATGATTTTATCCGAATATTAGAGGCAAAACAACCAAAATTTTTTTTAGCAGAAAATGTTAGCGGAATGCTATTGGAAAGACATAGTGAGGCTTTAAAGAACATTAAAGAAATGTTTAAAAACGCTGGTTACACATTATCTTTCAAACTACTAAATGCATCAGATTTTGACGTTCCACAAGACCGAAAACGAGTATTCTTTATTGGTATTCGTGAAGACCTTGACTTTAAATTTGAGTTTCCTCAACCGATTAAGGAAAAAGTAACACTTGAACAAAAAATAGCTGATTTAAAAGATACTGTTGTCCCTGCAAAAGAGGGTAACAAAACGAATAAAGAGAATTGTAAAGTTCTAAATCACGAATATATGATTGGCGGATTTTCTTCAATGTTTATGTCAAGAAATAGAGTTAGAAATTGGGACGAGCAATCTTTTACAATTCAAGCAGGTGGAAGACACGCCCCAATTCATCCGCAAGCTCCAAAAATGAAATTCATTGAACAAAATATACGTGTTTTTGTTCCAGGAAAAGAAGATTTATACCGTAGATTAAGTGTTAGAGAATGTGCAAGAATTCAGACTTTTCCAAACGATTTTATTTTTCATTACAACCACATTTCTGCTGGCTATAAAATGATTGGAAATGCAGTACCTGTCAATCTTGCTAAACATATTGCCATAAGTATTAAATCTCAAATTGAGAATGCAGAAAAGAAACCAAAACGAGTTACTAAGAAAAAATTGGAATTAGAAAATATACTTTCATAATTTATGGCAAGTCAAACAATTAATGGTAAAGCTTTTGAGTATGCTTTACTCTTTGAATTTTATGAACGTTTGAAAAAAATTACAAGTGTTTCGATTACAGAAAACGAACCTTACAAAACAGCCAAAGGCTTTTTTGATAGTTTCAACGAATCTGAACAAGATACTTTTAGAATAACTGCAAGTGCTTCAATCAATTTTCTAATTGATATTGAGCCAAGATTATCAAACGGTATTAAAAAAGAAGATATTTTAATCTTAGAATTAGTTAGTGACCAAGCTGGACAAACTGGAGATGTAAGAGATGTTTTAATGATTCGTTCTTTACAAAAATGGGAGATTGGAATTTCTGCAAAGAATAATCATAGAGCAGTTAAACATTCAAGGTTATCACAAAAAATTAACTTTGGAGAAAAATGGTTAGGTGTTTCTTGTTCTAAAAACTACTTTCTAGAAATCAAACCAATTTTTGATATGCTCACGAAATTAAGAGCAAAAGATAAATCAACAAAATGGACTTCAATTAAAAATATGCACGAAGTTGTGTATTTGCCAATTTTAGATGCTTTTAGAAAAGAATTACTTCGTTTAGACAAAGAAAACCCAAACATCGTAGCGGAAAATCTGGTGCAATACTTAATCGGAAATCAAGATTTCTACAAAGTAATTAAAGGCAATAAAAAAGTCGAAATTCAGGCTTACAATTTACACGGAACTTTGAACTTACCATTTGAAAAGGTAAAACCAAAAGCAAAGATTCCTAAACTAAAATTGCCAACACGATTAATTGAAATTGTTTATCAAGAAAACTCGACAACAACATTATTGGTTTCCTTAAATGAAGGTTGGCAAATTTCTTTTAGAATTCACAATGCTAGTTCGAGAGTAGAGCCATCTTTAAAGTTTGATATTAATTTAGTTAGTGCACCACATACTTTGTTTACGAATCACATATTTGTGAACCGATAAGCGTAACTACCAAAAACAAAAACTTTTAAAAGCAAAACTAACTCTTTAAACTCCCTTCAAACGGAATCCTATTTAAAATACTTCTCCCTAATGTAATTTCATCAGTATATTCCAATTCGTTACCTACAGCAATACCTCGTGCAATAGTTGAAACTTTTATATCTAAACCTTCTATCTGTTTATAGATATAAAAATTTGTGGTATCGCCTTCCATTGTTGGACTCAAGGCAAAAATAATTTCTTTTATTGTACCCAACCTCACTTTTTGCACCAAACTGCCAATTGTTAAATTTTGAGGCCCAACACCTTCAATAGGTGATATTTTTCCGCCAAGTACGTGGTACAACCCTCGAAATTGAGACGTACTTTCAATAGCCATTACATCACGAATATCTTCAACCACACATAAAAACTGTTCATCTCTATTTTTATTAACACATATTTCGCACAACTCAATATCAGAAATATTATGGCAATTTGTACACAGTTTTATATCAGCTCTTAAATTATCTAAAGCAGTTGTCAGGTAAGTAGTTCTTTCTTTTGGTTGTTTTAACAGATGTAATACCAAACGTAATGCTGTTCGTTTACCTATTCCCGGTAACTGAGACACTTCATTGACTGCATTTTCTAATAATTTTGAAGAAAAGTTCATAGTTGCAAATTTATGATTTTAGATTTACGATTTACGATTTTTTCAAAAAAAAACAATTAAAAGTCTTTATTCTCTTTCCTCTAAAAAAACTATATTAGCCTCACTGATTATCATATTAAATTTAGATCGTATATCAAATCCCGATAATTATCGGAACGTAATTCTTAAATCTGCCTAATGAATCCAACAACAATATTATTATTAATTTTAGGATATTTCTTACTATTAATTTTAATTTCATTTTTAACGGGAAAAAATGATTCAAACGATACATTTTTTAAGGCTAATAAACAATCGCCCTGGTATGTTGTTGCTTTTGGTATGATAGGAGCAAGTCTATCGGGAGTTACATTCATTTCAATTCCCGGAATAGTTGGTGGGGAGCAGTTTGCCTATATGCAAGGGGTTTTTGGTTTTTTTATAGGCTATCTTTTTATAGCATTTGTACTATTACCTTTATATTACAGACTCAATGTAACCTCAATTTATCAATATTTAGAACAACGGTTTGGCAAGGTAAGTTATAAAACGGGCGCTTTTTTCTTTATACTTTCTAGAGTTACCGGAGCTTCATTCAGGCTATTCTTAGTTGCATTAGCTATGCAATATATTGTTTTTGAACAACTTGGGGTTCCATTTTGGGCAACCGTTGTTATTTCTATTTTATTAATTTGGATATATACGTTTAGAGGCGGTATAAAAACCATTGTTTGGACAGATACCTTACAAACATTAGCTATGCTCATTGCAGTTGGTGTAGCAATTTATTTGATCAATCAAAAATTAGATTGGACGTATCTTGAATTTTTACAATCTGAAGAGTTTGCTTCAAAAAGTAAAATGTTCTTTTTTAACGACCCTAATTCGAAACAATATTTCTTTAAATATTTTATTGGAGGTGCTTTTATAGCTATTACTATGACTGGACTTGATCAAGATATGATGCAGAAAAATTTGACCTGTAAAAATAAAGTTGATGCTCAAAAGAATATGATAACTATGGCAACATTACTAGTTGTTGTAAACTTCATTTTCTTATCTCTTGGCGCTTTATTATTTATCTATTCTGAAAAATTCGGAATTGAGATTCCTATCGTAGATGGTCGAACAAGAACAGATCTATTATTTCCTGAAATAGCAATGAATGGTAATTTGGGTACACCTTTAGCCATCGTTTTTATCATTGGTTTGATTGCTGCTGCTTATTCAAGTGCTGATAGTGCTTTAACATCACTCACAACCTCTTTTTCAGTTGATTTTTTAAATATAGAAGAGAGACCTCAAAATGAACAAAAACCATTACGTAAAAAAGTACATATTGGTGTTTCAATCTTATTAATAATTGTTGTAATTATATTTAATAATCTCGATGGAAATGTAGTTGGAAACCTATTTACATTTGCAACATTTACTTATGGACCGTTATTGGGTTTATTTGCATTCGGAATTTTAACCAAACATAAAATTAAAGATAAATACGCTTGGGTTGTAGCGCTTTGTGCGATAACCACAACTTATTTTATCACACAAATCCCAGAAAGTGTGATAGGTAACTATCAATTTCAATGGGAAGTATTACCCATAAACGGATTGATTACTTTTATAGGGTTGTGGTTAATCCGAGAAAAATAAATTTTATGAAAAAAATATTGTTATTTTTATTAGTTATTATTTCAATATCATCCTATGCTCAATTCAAAGCTACAGGTTATTTTGATGGTAAAATAGGTCTTAGTTATGCATTCTCTGAAAAATTTCAATCAGAATTAAGAATTGATGATGCGTTAGGTAAAGAGTTTAATTCCAGTTTTAATTTTCAATATAAAATTGTTTCTAAAGAAAATTTCAATATAAATTTAGGTATTGGTGTTTCTTTACAGCCGTTTCATTCTAGCAATGATACTTATGAAAGTGTGTTTTTTCCAGTAATAGTAGAAATTACTCCCTTTTCGAGTATTAAAAATATTGCTTTTGTTTTGGAAACTGCTTATCATAATTCAGATATAAATGAAGATTCCGGTCTTCGAAACTCAATAGGAATACGTTACATTTTTCACAAAAATAATGGAAAAAGACCTTAGTAATCATAGAAAAACCTATCAAAAGGACGAGCTGTTAGAAAAAAACACTCCTGATAATCCTATTGAGCTGTTTAGAGATTGGTTTATAGAAGCTGATGAATCAGAAAACATTCATGAAGCAAACGCTATGAATGTAGCCACTATAGGACTTGACAGTTTTCCTAAGACCAGAATAATATTGCTTAAAAAATTTACTTGGGAAGGTTTTATATTTTATACCAATTATAATTCCGAAAAAGGGAAAGCTATTGCTAACAACCCTAATGTGTGCTTATCCTTTTTTTGGCACAGTTTAGAACGTCAAATTATCATTAAAGGTAAAGCAGAAAAACTTGCTGAAAACTTATCGGATGGTTATTTTGAAACCAGACCAGACGGAAGCAAATTAGGCGCTTGGGCATCCAATCAAAGTGAAGTGGTAAGCTCTCGAGAAAAACTAGATAATGACCTTAAAAAGTATGAAGGAAAATTTCAAAATAGTGAAATACCACGACCGAAACATTGGGGCGGTTATTTAGTAAAACCCATTTCTATTGAATTTTGGCAAGGCAGACCCAATCGTATGCATGATAGAATAAGGTATACTCTGCAAAAAGATTTTAATTGGAAAAAAGAACGTTTGGCTCCCTGAAAAATAATAAAATCATTTATATTTGATATTAAAATCTAACAAAAGACATCGCTAGGCAAAATGAAAACTTTATATATCGTTAGACATGCTAAATCTTCTTGGGAATATCAAGGCGTAAAAGATATTGACAGACCTTTAAAAAAACGAGGCATTAATGACGCTTATTTAATTTCAAAAGTTTTAAAAAGCAAAGTTGACTGTCCAAATGTATTCATTTCAAGTTGTGCTAACAGAGCTTTGCATACAGCAATGATATTTAGCTATACCTTTAATTTTCCGTTAGCAAATCTCAAAATTAGCAAATCATTATATAGTTTTAGTGATGGATATCTAATAAAGACAGTAAAAGCACTTGATGACGGATTCAATTCCGCCATTATTTTTAGTCATGACCATGGCATTAATACTTTTGTCAATAAATTTGGAGATAAGCCCATAGCACATGTATCAACGTGTGGTGTTATTGGCATACAGTTCAAAGACAAACATTGGAAAAATATTAAAAAAGGAGAAACCTTTCTTGTAGAGTTTCCTAAATTTCATAAATAAAAAAGCATTGATTTGAAGATAAAAAAATATGCAGCAATTGATATTGGTTCTAATGCCGTTAGACTATTAATTGCAAATATTATTATTGAAAAGAATAAAGAACCATTATATAGAAAAGCTTCTTTAGTGCGAGTTCCTATCCGTTTGGGTGCTGACTCATTTGTAAAAGGCATCATTAGTGACGATAATATTAAACGATTGATAGATGCAATGAATGCTTTTAATTTACTAATGAAAGTACATGGTGTAGAAAAATTTAAAGCCTGTGCAACTTCTGCAATACGCGAAGCAGAAAATGGTAAAGAAGTTGTAGAAAAGATCAATAAAAAAACGAGTATTAGTATTGATATTATTGATGGTAAAAAAGAAGCTGCAATTATCGCTTCAACAGATTTAAACGAATTAATTGAAAGTGATCAATCATATTTATATGTTGATGTTGGTGGTGGTAGTACAGAATTTACCATTTTTTCTAAGGGGAAAATTATCAATTCAAAATCATTTAAAATGGGAACTGTTCGTCTTTTAAACAACAGTAAAGACACCAATAAGCTTATTTTTAAAGAAGTTGAACAATGGATCAGAACTAACACCAAAGGTTTAAAAAAATTATCATTAATAGGTTCTGGTGGTAATATCAATAAGATCTTCAAAATGTCTGAAAGACCTTTAGGAAAACCGCTTTCCTATATTTATTTAAAAACACATTATCAATTTTTAAAACAGATGAGCTATAATGAAAGAATAACCGAATTAAGTTTAAATCCTGATAGGTCTGATGTAATTATACCCGCTACTAAAATTTATATCAATGCTATGAAATGGAGTGGTGCTACTAAAATTTATGTCCCTAAAATTGGTCTTTCTGACGGAATAATAAAAAGCTTACATCTTGGTAAGTTCGATTAAAAATTCATTGCGAGTCATCCGCCTCAAACGAATAACGTAGTTTTCAATGTTAACCAATATACATTATGAAGATAACCACATCCGCCTCAGGCGGATTCGCAATGATTTTAATTATTTTTTTAACGTTTTATTTATTAGACTCACATATTTATTAGAATTTTCAAGTTCAGGAAAATGTCCGCAGTTACATTCCATATAACACCCCTCAAGTCCCCTCAAGGGGACAATGTTTTAAATTGCCTTCCTAAATATTGATTTTACTCCCATATTTTTTTATACATTGTTATTGTCTAGTTGAGCCTTTCGTCTTCGCTCAAAATAAGCTAAAGTCAAGACCTTATCATCATCATCATATTACTTTTTAAACATTGGTAACGGGTTCAAAGGATGTTTTACAAAATAAGCGGAAGATTGCTTTATCAAAAACCAATGAAACCCTTTATTTGAAATCTTACTTTGAATAGATTCATATTTTGACCTATCCAGTTCGAACAGTTTCATCCCCATAATTACGTCTATCCAATCTGCTTTTCTAAATATTTCTACTGTTTTATTAAATTTACCTTCGTATCTGCTCATTTTATGATGATTATCTATCATTAAAGCAATCTCTTCTATCCAATCTTGTTTATCAACTTTTGTAAGATATTCACTTGCCAATTGTATGGAAGGTTTTAAATAATCAAAAGAATGAGTCCAAATCCCTAAATCATGAAATACAGCTGCTATAGCATACTTCTCGTAATTATTGGCATCATCATCCAATAAAACAGCATAATTATATATGCGATATATATGATTTCTATAAACATTATAATCCGTTTTTAACACATCTTTATATGTTTCAAGTAATTTATCAACTGTTTTATTTTTAGTGATCATTATTTAATTTTTTATAAAAGCCATCGTTTCTTCCAACACATCATCATTCCAAAGCATTCTATAATGTCCTATTTTTTCATACGATTTTAATTGCACATTATTAGTTGATTTAAATACTTCTTCAGAATTTCGATAAGGTAAAATTTTATCGAGCTTATCATGCACCAATAACAATTTTGTAAATGATACTCTATCCAACTTTTCTTCAACTCTTACCTTACGGACATCTTCATGTAATGATTGAGTAGCATTATCGATCATATGTGAAAATGTTTTGTCTGTAATACCCACAAAGTTTTTGAAATTAGTAAAAATCTCTAATAATGAATTTGGTGTGGTTAAAAACACAAATTTATCAACTGTATAGTTTAGTTCAGACATGGTATACGCCGTCATTGCCGAACCAAATGAGTGGGAAATGATTGTAAAGGGTTGTTGTGGATTGATAAATTCTATCAGTTTTTTAAAGGCTTCTTTACATTCGTATAAATTGGTATATTCAGATTTTGAATTGGCATGTCCCGGTAAGTCAAAACTTATCACTCTATAGTTTCTGTCTTCTAATTCAAAAGCAAATTTTGACAAACTACCGGCATTTGAATCCCAACCATGAACTAAAAAAATTAATTCTCCTTTAGAATTACCTAATTCATAACAATGCAGATCTTCTTTTTGAAGTGGAATTCTAAAATGTCTGGCTTTTTCATAAAATACTTCCTCTCGTTTACGAATATCCTTATTTCTAACTTTCTGAAATAGTTTAAAGGCTAACTTTCCGCCTAGTTGAGGAGACAGAAAAGAAATCATTCTATAATATTGTTTTAGTATTTTTAAGTATAGTTTCATATGTCTATAATATTTGATAATTCGGTCACATGCTGTTCGCTCCCGAAGCGTCGGGAGTCATTCCCTTGTGTGTGAAAAATTTTAACATGCTCGTTTCATCTGTTTAAAAGTTTTCTCGCAAAGGTGCAGAGTCGTAAAAGATCTCTTTAATTATTCCTTTGCGTGTTAAATTTTTCATGTCTGTTTCATTAATTTAAAAACTTATGTTCTTTAATCTACCACCAAACCCATTCGCATATAAAAAACTAATTCTAGATTTAGGTCGTATTTCACATTGCTTTTTTAGCATTTGATGTACATCATTATTGAAATTTTGCCTAGGATATAATTTCATAAGCGATTGAATTGTGGTATCTGAAATTTGATGTAGATATAATCCTATAGTATCTGTTCCTGATGCTTTATTCAACAAATAAGCTTCGGTTACTGATTTGGGAATATTTATATTTAAATGGAGTGAGATTGCGTCTTGAATCACTTCAATCTTATCATTAGAAATGGTATTTAATGATTCTAAATACTTTCCTGCTTCTTTAGCACCTTCTACAGCAAAGCAGTCTATATTGTCGTGTAAACAACAATATTTTTCTTCTAAACCTAAATCATGTAACAAAGCTGATAATACAAATATTTCTTTATCATACATTAACTTTTCATGTTGACCGAAAAGTTCTCCTAAAATAAATGCTCTTAAACAGTGGTTTTTTATTGACCCTTGATGTACATCATCAATATATTCCAATGTTTGCTTAACTAATTTACTGTCAGGCAATATAATAGTGTTAGGATCAATATTTATTGAAACATAAAAAGACTTCTTTTTCATCCTCATTGACAATGCCTTTATACTTAATTGTACTTTTTCAAAAGATGATAGATTGCCTTTTGTTTTCAATCCCCAATGATAACTTCCAATAATTTTTAAGGGTCTGCTTTTCATTTTTTTCTTGATTTGTAAAATGTTTTATCAGCTATATAAATGGTTTTCATGATCTCAGCATAAACAGTTTCTTGTTTATCTTGAAGCAATACCGGTAAGTCAATTGTATAAGAGTTTTTTTGTTTTACATTCTCTTTAATTTCGTTAAGGATTACATCTGTAATAAGGAATTTTGCAAATACCGTTTTTTTAATTGGTCTTTTAAATTTTATCATTGCAGATTTGTCCCAAACCACATATTCCTTTCCTAAAACATGCATAAGTTGCAACATATAAAACGGGTCTGTCGAAGCATAAATACTTCCGCCAAAAACAGTACCTACATAATTTCTGGTTCGCCAACTCAAGGGTAAACGAATATGAATTTCTCTATAATCAACAGAGATAAAACTTACCCAAACACCAGTTCCTCTAATTGCCGGGAATAAATTAAAAAAGAGCCGCCTTACTTTTGATTTAAAGTTTTCTTTTTTATCTGTTTTAAATTGTTTCATTTATGTTATTAATTCTCCTGCAAGGTCTCGAAGACCTTGTAGGTATTTTACTATTGTGTTTATAACCTACAAGGTTTTAAAAAACCTTGTAGGAATGTTAATATAAAAACATTATTACTAATCTTTTTATAAATATTTTAAAAAATATACTGATTGGTATATTTTTAATTAAATTTTTTATAATCATTTAGTCATTCTACCTAAATTTATCTTTTCAGCTTTTGTAAAAATTATATCTCTTACATATTTCATATCACTCCATAAATAAGTATTCCCTTTTAATCCTTTTGTACTTCTCATCCTTCTATCTAATCTTTTAATTTCTTTTTCGGTTGCTTTTCTTCGTTCACCTAAGACACCATATAATTTAACCGCAGGATATTCATTAAATTTTACTTTAAATAGTGATTTTATCCACAACCATCGGTTACTATTTACCCCTAAAACACATATATTTTTATTTTGCTCAGCATGTTTGGGTAGTTTTGATGGAAATTTTTCAAAGTAAAACCCTGTTTGATCATCATTTAAAAATAAAGAACCTATCGGTGTTATTGTCGGATTATTTTCAGCATCAACAGATGCAACTGACACATGCAAACACGATTTAAAGCTTTTACTAAAATGTATTCGAATACTTTTCCAATCTGATTTTATATCCATTTTAGTACTATATGAGTCTATTTATTTCGGTAATTCTTGCTAAATGGTGATCATCATGTTCAGCTGTAAAAAGGAATAGATCCATCATCCGCATAGGAGTTTTCAATCTTGGATGTAACGCATATTTATATACTTCATTTTCATTCAGCGTTTCTAATTTTGCAACAGTTATACTTCGAATTTCAGAAAACTCTTTCAGTAAAATATCAACGTTCTTACCATTATGATTTGCCAGATCAGTTTTTGTGTTTTCTAAATCTGCAGGTCTCAGCTCTTTTTTATTATTCAAAATATCATCCAATCTTCCTTGCCAAAGAGGTTCTAAATCAATAAGGTGACCAATATTATCTGCTATAGACCAACTGTTTTCAAACTTGATCTTTTTTTTAGAATCTTCTATTTTTGACAGTTTATCCGCTAAACGAACAGGAGTACCTCTCAACCTTTCAATTATAGATGGAAAAATATTTTGTTCATCTGAGAATTTGAATTTTCTATCAAACCATTTTATCTGTTGCATCTATTTATTATTGTTTCTATATGTTACCGCTATTTATTTTATTTGTAATTCTGCCTGTATCATTTTATCAATATGATTCATCATGTCCAACAAATATTTATCTTCTTTTAACATCATCGAAGTAAAAACTGCTCCTTCGATCAAACAAAAAATTCTCCCTCCGTACTTTTCTGGGTCAATATCGTTTTTGATTTCTTCTTTTTCAATTCCGTCAGCTATCATTTTAACAATACCATCTTTTAATTTTTTGATCACGTGCTTGGCTTGTTGAAACAACTCAGGGTTGGTGTGATTAGCATCTATTGCAACATTTAATAAAGGACATCCACCATGAGGCAAATTATGTATATAATATTCTCTATAAAAATTAGTAAGAGCAAATAATTTAGCAACAGGCGATTCGATATCGTTTAAAATTGATCTTAGCTTATCAATAATAAACTTTACATTATAGTTAAAAGCCTCTAGTGCCAATACCTCCTTATTTTTAAAATTGCCATATATCGCACCTTTGGTCAAACCTGTAGCATTCGTTATTTCAGACATACTGGTACCACTATATCCCCTTTTATTAAAAATTGGAGATACCGTTTCTATAATATATTGACTTGTTTTTGCTGCTTTTGTTATTATCATGTGACGAATATAGTAAAAATATACCGAATGGTATATTTTTAAATAAAAAATTTATTGAAACCGACTATCCCCGAGGCAGAACCATAGGGGTATTTCACCGGTTTCATTTTGGTCTTAGGATCAAAAACCGTCCCGAACGGTCGGGATTGTATTTTACCTCACCCGTCCCGATAGCTATCGGGAGCGAAAAGCAGTTCCGACCTCTCCCAAGGAGAGGTAAATCGGAAACCCCGAGGCAGAGCCTAGGGGAATTCTTTTTGATTAAAAAATTTTAAAAAAGATATTTATAAAGTATTCTAAGCCCTACAAAAGCAATTAATACAGCAGTGGTTCTTTTTAATACATAAGGGGAAATTTTTGAAGCGCTTAGTCGTGATCCTATTTGCCCTCCTAAAAAAACGGTGAGCATTAATATAAATGCAATGTTAGGTTCAAAGTAAAAATCTGTATTCTGGATTTGCCCTAACAATCCGGCAATTGAATTAACCAATATAAAAAAACTTGCTGTTGCAGCAATCCTTTTTGGCGTATCCCATTTGGTTAAATGTAAAACCGGAGCCAAAAAAACACCTCCGCCTATACCTACCATTCCAGAGATAAATCCAATTACACCACCAATAAAACCACCTTTTACGGCAGACTTACGTGTTCCTTGTTTTGGAGACTCAACGATGTATTTAGAAATCCACATTGATAGTGCAGCGACAATTAACGTAAATCCTAACAACACAAAAAAGAAAGTTTGACTAATTTTTAAATAACCACCTAAAAAAGCAAAAGGGATACTTAATAAAGCAAGTGGTATTACCTTTTTCCAATTGAATAGTCCTTTCTTAAAGTAAATGTAAGTTCCACCACTTACCACAACAATATTACATAATAATGAAATAGCTCTAAATTGAATAAAACTCATCCCTGTTAAAGCTAAAATTGCTAAATAGCTTGAACCACCACCAAAACCAACTGAAGAATATAATATTGCTACCAAAAAAAACAAGCTAATAATTCCCCAATTATCAATTGCAACTTGTATGAGTTCTGAGAATTCAATCATATAAAAATTTTAAAAAATCTAAAGTACTGTTTTTTAATCACCTTTGATACGCAAATAAATACTGTTTATAGAAATAGTTTTTAATTTTAAAAGAATATATTTTATCTTGCTCAGCCAAACATCAATTCAACCTTAAAACATTAACTATATGGATGCGAGTAAACAACAAAAATATTGGGGAAAAAATTTAAAATACCTAGCTATCTTGCTATCTGTTTGGTTCTTGGTTTCATATATCTTCGGAATCCTATTAGTTGAACAGTTAAATACTATCAAAATAGGCGGATTTAAACTCGGGTTTTGGTTTGCACAGCAAGGCTCAATTTATATTTTTGTAATCCTTATTTTCGTATATATCAGGTTGATGAATAGATTGGACAAAAAATACAATTTAGACAGCTAAGCTATGGATATATTAACTTGGACATGGGTTTTAGTTGGACTAACATTCACATTATATATAGGTATTGCCATTTGGTCAAGAGCCAGTTCAACCGGTGAGTTTTATGTTGCCGGTAAAGGCGTACATCCTATCGCAAACGGATTAGCAACTGCGGCTGATTGGATGTCAGCTGCATCATTTATATCAATGGCTGGCCTCATTTCTTTTGATGGCTATGACGGCTCAGTTTATTTAATGGGCTGGACAGGTGGTTATGTATTACTCGCCTTGTTATTAGCACCGTACTTACGGAAATTTGGCAAGTTTACTGTCCCAGATTTTATTGGTGATCGATATTATTCCAACGTAGCACGAGTAGTGGCAGTATTTTGTGCCTTAATAGTTTCATTTACCTATGTAGCAGGGCAAATGCGTGGTGTAGGATTGGTATTTTCTCGTTTTCTAGAAGTTGACATTAATACCGGTGTTATTATCGGCATGTTTATTGTGCTTTTTTATGCTGTCCTTGGCGGAATGAAAGGTATTACTTATACGCAAGTAGCACAATATTGTGTATTGATCTTTGCTTTTATGGTACCTGCAATTTTTATCTCTATTCAAATGACCGGTAATCCGATACCTCAATTAGGCTTTGGAAGTGCCGGAACTGATGGAGTGTATTTATTAGATAAACTAGATGGATTAAACAGGGAATTAGGTTTTCATGAATATACATCAGGAAGTAAATCAAAAATTGATGTATTTTTTATTACTGCTGCATTAATGGTAGGTACCGCAGGATTACCGCATGTGATCGTTCGTTTTTTTACCGTTAAAAAAGTAAGTGACGCGCGTAAATCTGCCGGATGGGCTTTATTATTTATAGCGATCTTGTACACTACAGCTCCAGCTATAGCACTCTTTGCCAGAACAAATTTAATTGAAACAGTAAGCAACAAAAAATATGAAGATCTACCTGAATGGTTTTCAAATTGGGAGGCTACAGGTTTGATAATATTTGATGATAAAAATAATGACGGAAAAGTACAATATGTAGCTGATGCTTCGACAAATGAGCTCACCATTGATAAAGATATTATGGTATTGGCAAACCCGGAAATAGCACATTTACCAAATTGGGTAATTGCACTAGTTGCAGCGGGTGGTTTAGCCGCTGCACTTTCAACAGCAGCAGGGCTGCTATTGGTAATATCTTCATCTGTATCACACGATATTATTAAGAAAATAATCAATCCTAACATTTCAGATAAAGGTGAGTTAGTTGCTGCAAGACTTTCTGCTGTTGTTGCTGTTATCATTGCAGGTTGGTTTGGTATCAATCCGCCCGATTTTGTCGCCGCAACGGTCGCACTCGCCTTTGGACTAGCTGCTGCTTCCTTCTTTCCTGCTATTGTGTTGGGAATTTTTTATAAACGCATGAATAAAGAAGGCGCTATTGCAGGTATGATAGTCGGTATATTACTGATGCTTTTCTATATGATGAAATTCAAATTCGATTGGTTTGGTGGTGGTACAAAAGATGATTGGTGGTTTGGTATTTCTCCGGAAGGTTTTGGTACCGTAGCCATGTTTGTAAACTTTATTGTTTCAATAATAATCTCATCATTTACACCTGAACCTCCAAAAGAAGTACAAGAAATAGTAGATAATATTAGAATTCCTAATAATGCCGGTGAGGCACATGATCATTAATAGAATAAAGAATGAGTAATTACCATATCAAACATTTAGAAGAGTATTATCAAGTTTATAGAAAATCAGTTCGAAATCCTGAAAGTTTTTGGGAAGAAATTGCCGAAGAACATTTTGTTTGGCGCAAACGCTGGAATACTATTTTGACTTGGGATTTTACCAAACCAGAAGTAAAGTGGTTTGAAGGTGCTCAATTGAACATTACTGAAAATTGTATAGATAGACATTTGCGTACTCGTGGTGATAAAACTGCTATTTTATTTGAACCTAATGACCCAGCAGAAGAAGCTGAACATATTACGTATCAACAATTATACGAGCGTGTAAATCAGTTTTCCAATGTGTTAAAAGAACAAGGAATCAAAAAAGGAGATAGGGTGTGTATCTATTTACCCATGATACCTGAACTGGCAATTTCTGTATTGGCTTGTGCCCGAATTGGAGCAATTCATTCTGTGGTATTTGCCGGTTTTTCTGCTACAGCTTTGTCAACCCGAATTAATGATAGTGATTGCAAAATGGTCATAACTTCTGATGGATCTTATAGAGGTACAAAAACCATCGATTTAAAAAGTATCGTAGATGAAGGTCTAGAAGATTGCCCTGGAGTGAACACCGTATTAGTTGCAAAGCGAATTAATTCAGACATTAACATGAAGCAAGGTCGTGATAAATGGTTACAACTTTTGCTTGACAAGGCTTCCACGGAATGTGAGCCTGAAATTATGGATGCTGAAGACCCTTTATTTATTTTATACACTTCCGGTTCAACCGGAAAACCAAAAGGTATGGTTCACACTACGGCAGGTTATATGGTCTATACTGCTTTTACCTTTAAAAACGCATTTCAATATAGAGAAAATGATGTGTATTGGTGTACGGCTGATATTGGCTGGATAACAGGGCATAGCTATATTGTTTACGGACCTTTAGCCAACGGTGCTACTACAGTTATGTTTGAAGGAGTACCTAATTATCCTGATTGGGGACGTTTTTGGGAAATAGTAGAAAAACACAAAGTCAACCAGTTTTATACAGCGCCTACAGCTATTAGAGCCTTAGCAAAGGAAAAATTAGACTTTGTAGAAAAATACGATTTATCATCCTTAAAAGTATTAGGGTCAGTTGGCGAACCTATTAATGAAGAAGCATGGCATTGGTATAATGATAATGTAGGTAAAAAGAAAAGTCCGATCATTGATACCTGGTGGCAAACAGAAACTGGAGGTATCATGATCTCTCCTATTCCGTATGCAACACCTACCAAACCAACTTATGCTACCTTACCGTTTCCGGGAATTCAACCTGCATTGATGGATGAAAACGGGCAAGAAATCAAAGGCAATCAGGTTGACGGACGTCTGTGTATAAAATTCCCTTGGCCATCCATAGCAAGAACCATTTGGGGAAATCATGAACGTTATAGAGATACTTATTTTACGGCTTATAAAAACATGTACTTTACGGGTGACGGTGCTTTACGTGATGAAGTAGGATATTATAGAATTACGGGACGTGTCGATGATGTGATCATTGTTTCCGGACATAATTTAGGCACAGCACCTATTGAAGATGCTGTTAACGAACATCCCGCTGTAGCGGAATCTGCTATTGTTGGCTTCCCGCATGACATCAAAGGAAACGCATTGTATGGTTATGTAATCTTAAAAGAGACAGGTAAAGGGCGTGATCAAAATAACCTCCGTAAAGAGATCAATCAAATTATTACTGAACATATAGGTCCGATAGCCAAGCTAGATAAAATTCAATTTACAAGTGGATTACCAAAAACACGTTCCGGGAAAATAATGCGACGTATTTTACGTAAAATAGCAGGAAAAGACACAAGTAATCTTGGCGACACCTCTACCTTGTTAAATCCTGAAGTGGTACAGGAAATTATGGATAATTCATTGTAATTATGATAAAAAAAATTGGTTGGGTATTCTTTGCTGCATTTGCAATTATAATAGGTTTATACCCAATAATATATTTTGTTATTGATAGAACCTTTGGTTTATTGAGCTCAAAGAGTGGTGTCTTATTGCAAAATAACTTATGGAATACCGGCTTTTATACCCATATTATTTTTGGTGGACTTGCCTTACTTGTTGGGTGGATTCAATTTAGCAAAAAATTACGTTTAAAAAATAGTACACTGCATAGAAATATTGGTAAATTTTACTGTATTGCAGTACTCATCAGTTCAATAGCAGGGATTTATATAGGTTTTTATGCTACCGGTGGAACTATTTCTGAACTAGGTTTTATCTTACTGGGTCTTATTTGGTTTTCTACAACACTAGGTGCATTTTTAGCTATCAAAAAGGGCAATATTATAAAGCACCAAAAGCTTATGATTTATAGTTATGCTGCATGCTTTGCGGCAGTTACTTTACGTATTTGGCTTCCGATTTTAGTTACAATTTATGAAGGAGAATTTGTGCCAGCTTATAGAATTGTAGCATGGCTTTGTTGGATACCTAATATTATAGTGGCATATTTTATAACTAGAAAACTCCAATTAACCCAATAGCACTATTTTTAAATTTTGAGTAAGAAAGTTTTTTTAGTTAGCACTTAGACTTAGCAATTCTACATTTAAAATTATTAGAGATTAATCAAAATAACTAAACGTTTCACCATTTTTGATTTTCAATAGTGATTCATAGATCAATCGAATAACATTTTCAACATCATCTTTATGTACCGTTTCTACTGTGGTATGCATATAGCGTAATGGTAAAGAGATCAATGCACTGGCAACACCAGAATTACTATAAGCAAAAGCATCAGTATCGGTTCCAGTGGCTCTTGACAAGGCAGCGCGTTGAAACGGAATTTTATGCTTTTCGGCTGTATCAGTAATTAGATCACGTAATTTTTGTTGTACGGCCGGTGCATAGGCAATAACCGGTCCTTTACCAATTTCACAATGACCTTGTATTTTTTTATCGATCATTGGTGTAGTTGTATCATGTGTAACATCAGTAACTATTGCTACATTAGGTTGAATCCGTTCTGCTATCATTTGTGCACCACGTAAGCCTATTTCTTCTTGTACAGAATTCACAATATATAATCCGAATGGTAACTTCTTTTTATTTTCTTTTAGTAAACGAGCAACCTCAGCGATCATAAATCCGCCCATACGATTATCTAAAGCTCTACACACAAAATTATTCTTATTTAAAATATGAAATTCGTCAGGATAAGTAATTACACAACCTACATGAATACCCATTTTTTCAACTTCCTCCTTTTTTTTACAACCCACATCAATAAAAATATTATCAGGCTTAGGTGGTAATTCTTTTGCTTTACTTCGAGTATGAATTGCCGGCCAACCAAATACGCCTTTTACTATTCCTTTTTTAGTATGGATATTTACTATTTTACTTGGTGCTATTTGATGGTCAGAACCTCCGTTTCTAATCACATATAATAGTCCATTGTCTGAAATATAATTTACATACCAAGAAATTTCGTCTGCATGACCTTCAATTACAACTTTATACTTTGCTTTAGGGTTAATAACTGCTACTGCTGTACCATAAGTGTCAGTAAAAAATTCATCAACATATGGTTTTAAGTATTGCATCCATATTTTTTGTCCGTCCCATTCATAACCTGTAGGAGCAGCATTATTTAAGTATTTTTCGAGAAATGTTAATGATTTTTTATTTAATATCGCTTTTTTTGCCATTGTTCAAAATTATTTTATACGAATGTAATAATTTATCCTAAAATTAACGTTACTATT
>VAPL010568087.1_pt1 | contig 61772 bp, 60 predicted proteins | sample 3395061 | NCBI WGS metagenome assembly VAPL01 (sample SAMN08290444, study PRJNA428436) | hydrothermal vent metagenome | isolation source: Deep-sea hydrothermal vent chimney 2 | place: Pacific Ocean: Juan De Fuca Ridge | depth 2182 m m | reverse complement strand
CGTATTTAGGATATAAAAGTCCGAATCAATTTGAAAATGAATTGATGGAATTAAAGAAAGTTGCTTAACTGGGTTGTATCGAAATGCTTGACCACGTCAAAATAAGTCTTAACTCGGTAAAATAAGAACGGGGATAAAAAAACGGAAAATCAATATCTAAATGCCATACTCTTGATAAATGGTACTTTATACAAATAAAATTAACCTGCAATTTACAATTATTTATGCCAGACGTTACGGTTAATATAATCCGTATAGCTATGCAATATACGAACTACTTTTTCTGATACATTGGGCATACTATAGTCTTCAACTTGACGAAGTATTCTCTCTTCTTCTTTGGCTTGTGCTTCGAGAATCAATAGTGCCTGCATTACCCTATCTAATTCAAGACCAACCATCATTACAGATGCTTCTTCCATGCCTTCTGGCCTCTCATGAGCTTCTCTAATATTTATTGCAGGAAAGTTTAGAATTGATGATTCTTCATTAATTGTGCCGCTATCTGAAAGCGTGGTACGAGCATTCATTTGAAGGTGTACGTAATCTAAAAAACCTAAAGGCTTAAGCAATTGAATATTATCTTCAAATTTCACTCCTAAGGAATCAATTCTTTTTTGAGTTCGAGGATGAGTAGAAACAATTACCGGTAAAGCATACTCTTCTGCAATTGAGTTTAGAATATTAATAAGTTTATGAAAATGTTCATCCGAATCAATATTTTCTTCCCTATGAGCGCTAACCACAAAGTACTCACCTATTTGTAAGTCAAGACGTTCAAGTATATCTGATTTCCCAATATTTTTGCGATGATGTGTCAGCACCTCAAACATTGGGCTACCTGTTTTTATGACTGTATCGGGAGCGATACCTTCACGTAATAAATATTCGCGCGCTATCGAGCTATATGTGAGGTTTATATCAGCAGTATGATCAACAATGCGACGGTTTATCTCCTCAGGGACTCGTTGATCAAAGCAACGGTTTCCTGCTTCCATATGAAATACCGGTATTTTACGACGCTTGGCAGGTATAACGGCCATACAGCTATTTGTATCCCCCAATACAAGTAATGCCTCAGGTTTAATTTCTTCTAAGAGTTTATCCACTTTTATAATGACATTACCAATAGTCTCTGCACTGCTATTGCCGGCAGCACCGAGGAAATAATCAGGCTGACGAAGTTCAAGATCTTTAAAAAATATTTCATTCAATTCGTAGTCATAATTCTGGCCCGTATGGATCAGCGTATGATCACAATATTCATCTAATTTAGGGATCACTCGTGACAGACGAATAATCTCAGGTCGAGTACCCACCACTGTTACAACTTTCAATTTTTTCACTTAAAACCTCACTCTAAGGTTATTTATGTACTTGAGTAAACAGTAGAGATTAAAATAATTACGACTATATCCCTTGCCTAGCTGAAACATTATTCTCATTCTGTTTCCAAGGGTTTATCATAGGTATCTGGGGATTCGTTGTTAAAAATCTCACTAGCCCAAATCAATACGATCACATCTTCATCACTTACATTGGTAATATCATGACTCCAGCCTGGAACCGTTTCTACAACCTCGGGGGTTTCAGCATTGGTGTACAGCTCAAAATACTTTCCAGAAATCACATGGCGGAAACGAAAATATGCTTTTCCTTTAACAACTAGAAATTTTTCAGTCTTTGAATGGTGGTAATGCCCTCCTCGGGTAATACCGGGTAAGATTGTAAAATAAGAGAATTGGCCTGAGTCATGCATTTTTAGCATTTCAACAAACACTCCGCGTGCATCTTCATACTTGGGCACTTCATAGGTGAAGTTTTCAGGCGACAAATAGCTTAAGTATGTTGAATACAATGCACGAGTAAGACCGGTTCCCACCTCTTCGGTCACCAAGGTGTTACGACTATCTTTAAATTTATATAATTGATCCGCTAAATCTCCTAAAGAGATATTGTACTGCGGTTCTACCGTTATAAAGCTATCATTGGTCTCTTTACCGTCCAGTAAATCTAAAAAATGAGTGATCACGTCATCAATATATACGAGGGGAATATTTGTATTTGGATCATTAATTTGGATCGGAAGATTATGAGATATATTATGGCAAAATGTCGCCACCACTGAATTATAATTAGGGTGAGCCCACTTACCAAAAACATTAGGTAATTTGAATATGTAAACTTTACTATTATGTTTTACAGACATATCCAGCAGTATATTTTCAGCTGCCTGTTTGCTAACTCCGTAAGCATTATCTAGATTTGATTGTATGGATGAAGTAAACAAAATTGGAATCGGTCTTCCACTAGATTCAATCGCCTTGCATAGCGAGCGTGTTAAATCAGTATTGCCTTCCTGAAACTCTTCTTCTGTCTGAGGGCGATTAACTCCCGCAAGATGAAATATAAAATCAACGCCTTTCATTAACTCTGGCAGAAGAGTCATTGAGTCATCATGAGTAAACGATAATACTTCTATGTCATTACGTACACTAAGGTGGGTAATGAGATTCCTAGCGATGAACCCATTCGCTCCGGTGATTAAAACTTTTTTCACTTATGCTCCAGGTATATCTTTTTTAACCGATTTAATATAATCAAGTTTAAGCAGTAATTGCTTCATACTCTCGACATCCAGTCGCTCAGTGTTATGAGAATTATAGTCTTCAGAATGAGATATTTTCTCTTCACCCTGTTCAATAAACTTAGAATAATTTAAATCACGTAAATCAGGGGGAATACGATAATATTTTCCCATATCTTCAGCGCTGACCATTTCCTCTCGGCTTAGTAGGGCTTCGTATAATTTCTCGCCATGTCGTGTACCGATAACCTGCACAGAAGTTTTTGGCTTATCGAATAACTCTAATAATGCCTGAGCTAAAACATCAACTGTTGAAGCAGGTGACTTTTGTACAAACAAATCTCCATTGTTACCATTTTCAAATGCATGTATTACTAAATCAATTGAATCTTCAAGCGTCATCATAAATCGAGTCATATTAGGATCTGTAAGAGTCAATGGCTGATCCGCTAGAATTTGTTCAACAAATAGGGGGATAACCGAACCTCGTGATGCCATAACATTGCCATATCGTGTACCACACACAATAGTATTTGTATGTTCAAGGTTACGTGATTTGGCAACCATGACCTTTTCCATTAATGCTTTAGAAATTCCCATCGCATTAATTGGATAAACTGCTTTATCCGTACTCAGACATACAACTCGCTTAACGCCATTTTGAATCGCTGCTTCAAGAATATTTTCTGTACCAATCACATTCGTTTTAACGGCTTCCATTGGATAAAATTCACAAGAAGGTACCTGTTTTAACGCAGCAGCATGGAACATAAAATCAACACCTCGGGAGGCATTTAATATGCTCTGGTAATCTCTTACATCTCCAATATTAAATTTAATTTTAGAGTTTGAATACTTTTTGCGCATGTCATCTTGTTTTTTCTCATCTCGACTAAAGATACGAATTTCTTTTATATCTGTATTCAAAAATCGAGTTAATACTGCGTTGCCAAATGAACCTGTACCACCTGTTATCATCAATACTTTGTCTTTAAACATTTTTTTCCCTAAGATTTTGATATAAATTCATTAAGCTTATTAACTCTAACCAATTTGGCCTCACATATCCAGTTACATTCTAGAATCAACATGAAGCTAATGAAAGTTGTAAAAAGATTTTTTAAGTCTAACACTTCAGCCTATACCACTCTAACTTTTAATAAACTTGGTACAATAATTATTTTAATAAAATCAGAAGTTTTAACCTATTCATTTCATCACCTTCTGAGATATTGATACTCGCGAAAAGTGTTCTACTAAATTGTCAACTAAACTCTCATGATCATAGTGACTTTTATAATAAGCACGACCATTCTCACCCATTTTCAATTGCTCTTCTTTACTCAATTTGTATAATTTTAGTATTGAATCTGCCAGAGCCTTTGCGTTTTCTGCCGGAATGGCTAAACCTGCTTTTGCTTCAGTTACCACCCTAGCACCTTCTCCATTTAGACATGCTAATATAGGTCTGCCTGATGCCATATAAGCTTGAATTTTATTCGGTACAGTTAAAGAAAATATAGGTTGATCGGTTAAGCTCACTAATAGCGCTGAGGATTTTTGCATAAAGCCAGGCATCATTTCGATTGGAAAGCGTCCAAGAAGATGTAAATTATTTAACTGTTTCTTATCTACCTGATCTTTCATCCACTGCAAACGACTCCCACTTCCAAGTACAACAATATTTATGTCTAGATAATTTCGTAATAATATCGCGGCTTCTACAATCGTATCTACAGCTTGTGCTGAGCCGATATTTCCGGCAAATAAAATAGAAAAACCATCGTCAAGACAAGGGGTTTCAGGTAGAGCTTTAGTTGGTGTTTTTAGAAAGGAATCATCAACAGAGTTAGGATAAAACAACACGGGTTTATTTGATGACATTGATGAAACGGGTTTTATAAATGCACGTGACTGAACGAGTATTAGATCCGTGCGTTGGTAAATCCAACAAACCAACTTCCTAACTATCTTTAAAACTCGGAGATTTTTAACATATCCTGTTGCTTCTAAACTTTCAGGCCAAAGATCCTGCACCCATAATACGGTCGGGCTTTTTTTTAGCCATGCAAGAAAAATAGCGGGTATTGCCTGTAATATAGGTGATAAAGCACAAACAAAAATCACATCATAATTATTTTTTCTTAATATCCAAGGTCCAATTAAAAGACCTGACAAAACAAAAGAAAGATAGTTGGCAACTAGACGTAGCGCACTTTTATTGCCTCGGGCAATTAGTGGGATACGATAAACAGTTGCATTATTCCATTCTTCGGTTGAAGTTCCAAAACCAGTATAACCGGAAAATATTTTTCCCTCAGGGTAATTTGGTTTTCCTGTTAACACATCAACAGTATGTCCCCTTTCAACTAAAGTCTTAACAATATCATTTATTCTGAAACTCTCGGGCCAAAAATACTGGCTAACAATAAGAATTTTCATTCAGATTCCTTTATAGAGTTTTATATTCATTATTCATATTTTGAGATAATAGCTTTTTATAAAGATCAATATATAAAGGAATAATCGCTGGCCAGGAATATCGTTTTTCAATATATTCCTTCAAGTCAGATGCCACACTGACCAATTCACTCTGATCTGTGAGTAAAGTATTCAGTCCACTTGAAAGAGATTCAACCGTTGCAGGAACTTCAAGTCTGTTATCAACGTGACAAATATCACCAAAGCCACACTGATCCGTGAGCATAACGGGTGTGCCACATATACCGGCTTCTAATGCAACAATAGACATTGCTTCTTGACGAGATGGCACCACCAATAAACTGGCGCTATGATAAACAGATGATTTTTCTTCGCCCCCAACGTAATCGAGAAAGTGAACTTTTTTTTCTAAATTTTCTTCATTAATTCTATTTTTAAGCTGTGCCAACATCCCGCCATCAGGTCCTGCAAAAACAAGGTGATAATTTGCTAGCAATTTACGGCTATGAATAAATGCTTCCAATAAGAGATCGGGGCCCTTTATTAGATTTAATCTACCCATAAATAATATAATGGGTGCATTAGGTAATTTTCTATTTTCGCGGAATTGTTTTACATTGTATTGTTTAAAATCGTCCTTACTGACAGCATTCGGGATAACAGTAATGTTATTTTTATCAATACCATAGCTTTCAAACTGAGGAAATTCACCTTTGGTAACCGCTAACCATATCGAGGCATTACGAATTATCGCTTTACCTATAAAAATATTATATATGCGCTTAATCGCAACTGAGCGGCCAAACAGACCTAAAGCCCCTGCTGGGCAGACAGCATATGGTTTTTTATAAAGTCGACATGCAATATACACCAGTGCATTAAGAATGCTCCAGTGACCTATTAAATGAATAACATCTGCTTTTTTTACTAAGTTTGTAATAATTTTCCAACTTAGCCAAGGAACATAAAATCGTTTAGAGATGCAACGTATAGCGACAACATTTGCAGGCGCAATTGCGTTAATTCTTGATTGCTCAAGTTCTAAGTCAAGAACGAGAACGGAGCATTCAATCTCTTCGTCAGAAGCAAGAAAATGACTCATTTGAAAAGTTCGTTCCGCCGTCCCTCCACCCGTTTTCAGATCAAGAGAGTGATTCACATTCAGAATATGCATATTATTAAATTTTAGTTTGAAAAATAAAGTAACGTTGTATCAGTACAATCATTATTTATGATGAATTAATGATGGTCTTTTAGATTTCTTAGAAACCAGTCACTCATTTCATCTAAGCCACTGTCAAATGATCTCACATATTTAAAACCGATATTTTTAATTTTTGATGAATCATACATCAAGTAGGGATTAACCGAGTCACGGCGGAGAAACCGTAATAATAAAGATAAAATAAATGAAGGAAAAGGAAAAGTTGGAATAAAATAATGCCTTGTTGTTAATCGTTCAACCAGGTATTTTTCTACATACAAATAATTATTTAACGGGCTATCGTCTTCAGAAACGATATATGTTTCACCTGAAACATCTTTATCTGTGTCTATAAGAAATTCAATTGCGGCAACCACATTTGAAACGTGAACTAAATTCATTGTCCGAGAATTAAATAAACATGATTTTATATAATTAAGAATTTGACTACCGAACATCAAATTCTTAACAAGTTTTATCATGGCTTTCCCATTAGAACCATAAACTTCAGTGGGTCGAATACTTACGTATTCATAATTATCTTTTGAACCAGACTTCAGTAACTCTTCGATCATTAACTTTGATTTTGCATAATCTGTACCTGGATTACAAGCTGTTGATTCACTCACAACATCGTCCGTTATCCGGCCAAACACCGAAGCTGTACTACAATGAATTAATCTTTCGATATTGTTGTCTCGACAAGTTTTAATCAAATTTTTTGTTGCTATTATATTTTCATCTCGTTCGGTATTAAAAACATAAGCCAAATTAATAACAATACAATTTGGCACTAAAAACTCATCCAATGATTCTAGCTTAGTTAAATCTCCTTTTACAAGCGTGACATTATTTGGTAAATCATTATCATTAATTTTTTTTCTAACCAACAAACGCATCGTTATGTTTTCATGCTTTGATAATGCGGCAACAAGTTTTTTACCAATGAAACCGTTTGCCCCTGTAATTGCGACAACTTTTTTTGTTGCGAGGAATTTTCCCATTATTATTTCACCCTAGAACCCATCATTATATAGCACGAAAATTCACGCTACAGTTTAAAAGCCATTATGACTTGAAACAACTCAAACACTTAGAATTTTAAACTTCGACAATAGACGCTGAACAATTTCACCCAACCCTATAAACCAGTGCCACTCACCTACAAGTTTATAGTAGGTTCCACCTGTACCTTTTTTAAATTGAGCGACACCTTTTGTTGTTTCATCATCTAATCCACCAAGATCAAAATATTTGCAGCCAGATGATTTAGCATCTAAAATCGCAGTCCACAATAAAAGGTAATTTGCATTTAGCTTCCTCCCATCTAGATCACTCATACCTATTAAGTATGTTGAAGTATCTCCATGACGTACGCTAACCAAAAATGCAATAGCTTCTTTCTTATTTTCTTCTGAATAAGCACCTAATATTCTAAAGTCCCAATCATTGCCTTCTTGTTTCGCTAATAAACGCAATAAATTTTCAGGTATGCCAGTAAATCCTTTTAGCTTTTGATACTCATTATATTTTGTTATTAAACCATCTATGTTGTTAATTTTACTTAAACGAGAAATTTCAGTATCAAAACTCATTGACTTTCTTAATAAATTTCGCCATTTTCCCTTTAGACCAGTAAATATTTCTTCTTCGTTTTGCTCTAATGATAAAAGCAGTGACCCGTACTGGCTAACGCTATTTATCTTATTCATCTTGTTATTTTTTAATACTTCATCCCATATCCCTTCAGCTTTTAACTCAGGTGCAAAACGTATATACCACCAACGATTACATAAAGCCTTGTTTTTTATCGCAAGCAACGTTTTTTGAACACGTTCTTTATTGGGCTCCATTTCATCATTGTTAAAAAACAAAGGCCCTCTATTTATTCTTGCAACACCACCAACAAATAGAATTTCTCTCACTAAAAACTGAACAAGTCCCTGAGGAACATCATTCTCATCTAAAATAAGATAATTATATTGTTGTAAATATTTGTTTTGTTTAGCCGTTCCATACTGACAAGATTGAAGCATATTTGCTCCATTTACCTTAGACCAATATATTCCCCACTTGTGTAAATCTATCTTTTCTAACTTCCACATTTTTTCTATATTCCACTTAATTCTTGCAGTAATATATTACCAATATATTTTCGATGTTTTATTTTAATATCTTGGTGCACGGGCAATAGTAATATTGTTTTTCTTAACTCAATTGATTTTTTAAAGGTCTTAGAATTCTCTATTACCTCTGGAGGAAGATCAGGCCATGTATTAATAGGGACTTCACATGCCCTCATATGTTGATACATTTCATTTTGTTTTATAGAGGGAGAAACAACAAACACATATGAGTAGGGGTTGGTTACATTATTTAAATTTAACGTATGTACTTGAGCATTACTTTGTTGCGACAATACCTTATTAAGGTCACTATAGTTTTCAACCCTTGCTTTTTGTATCTTAGCAATTTTATACCAAGCAGCATTAAACAGCTGTAATGAAAGCATTGATACAGCAGACACCTTCCATTCTCTTTTAACTATTTCTCCTGATATTGGTGGAGTGGTTTGACTTGGTTTAAAAAATATAAAAAATGAAAGATATTTTTGTATTATTCTTTTTAGTAACCATATAAGCTCAGACTTTTTAAACAATACGTTTTTTGTCTTTATTAATTTTTTAACCTCATTTTTATCGCATAACACAACAGATAGAGGTGGGACAGGTAGAAGTTTATGTGGACTAAATAATATAAATCCTGGTGAATTAACTATTTCATCATCTGGCAATAAATGGTGAGCACAATCATGAATCAGCTCACAACCATATTTTGTACGCAATTTAATCGCCCCACTTACATCGTTAATAGAACCAAAATAATGTGTTAAAACGAATAAATCAGGGGATTGCTTTTCACATAATTCCTCGACATACCTCCAGTCTGGCGTCATATCAATATTTGTTTTATAAAACACTAATTTTGCCGAGGAATTTCTTAAGTCATTTAATGATTCATTACAAAAAAATGAGGGAATAAAAACGATTGCATTTTTGCCAGCAACACTTAACGATATACATGCCAAAGCTTCTGAGCCACGCGCATAATACTGGTAAGCTGGCTTGTTTTTCGATAAAAACGATTTATTTAAAGAAAATCGATTTCTGTTAAATAAAGAACGAAAAATATCAATAAAATTAGGAAATGGAATTAAAGGGATATACATGTAAAAGTCAACGAGACACCATATTTTCTAGTCGTACTCTATCTCTTTTGTAATACCAATTATAGCCACCATTGGCGATAAATTTAATATCAGCTGTCTTTAAGTTAAAACCAACAGCGTCACGCTTAATAGTCGTTTTGTGTTCATTAACATGGTTATTTCCTCTGATGCCTGAATAACAATACTCATATGTTGAATTAATGATGTTTAGTGCTTTGGTTGATATGCTATTAATATCACCGTATGGATATGCAATAGCATTTATTTTTTCACCCAGTACTGATTCAAGTTTAGATTTATCATCTGATATTTCAGAGTTTATTATATGAAATTCCTTGATTTTTGAAAGTCGAGAATGGTTTTTAGTATGTCCACCAATCATATGGCCATTTACATTAAGCTCTGCAACTTGGTTCCAACTCATTGGTTTATGCCAATCCATAATTGATTCTTCAGTTACTTGATCATCAAAAATAAATTTTTTTGTGTAAGAGCGCCAAGCTTTAGTGTTGCCTGAGTCTATAAAACCCGAACAAATGAAGAACAAAGCCTTTATACCTAAAGGCTCTAATATTCTAACTGTAGATGTATAGCTACTTTCAAAGCCATCATCAAAAGTTATAACTAAAGAATTGCGATTAAGTGAGAATTCACCATCAATATAGTTATGGAATTGTAAAGGAGTAATAAAATCATAACGTTTTCCTAATGCTCTAATCTGATTTTTAAAGTTAACTTCAAATTCAGGCGGTATGTCATGGTAAATCAAAACCTTTACCCAAGGTTGGTTTTTTCTAAAAAAGCCAATTAAGAAATAATAGATATTACCAATAAACGCAAGCATGTTCTTAACTAAGGTTCTCATTTCATTAGTCGACCGATGAACTTTGTATTATATTTATTTAACACAATGAAATGACCTTTGTCTTGCAATAAATTTAAATAAACCTAAACAGTTCGATAACTTTGAATCAATAAAGCCAGAAAAAGTTCCTTCCTTCCCTGCAAAAATAATATGAAGTTCTGGTTTGTATAGTATTTCAGACCACCGTTCGATTACTTTATTTTCAAAAACTTTTTCTACGTATTTTTTTTGCTCATCAGAAGCCCTATCAACAAAGAAAGAGCCGTTTACATGTCCTTTTACGACATAACTTTTCCCTAAAAGATCATACAATTTACGAATTGGCCATTGATTGTTTAATGAGTAATTGTGAAACATCGCTCCATGCTTAAGGACACGACAAGCTTCATCTATTGCCTTATTGTAGTTTGGGACATGTTGTAATGCCTGAACAGACCAGTAACAATCAACGGACTCATCAGGAAGCTCTAATTTTGTTGCATCACCGTGCACAAGAAATACTGATTCATTGATAACATTTCCCAATAATGTTTTTGCATGTAGAAGATTCGCCCTAACAAAATCAACAATGATAACTTTTACATCAGATCGAATTAAATTTAGTTTTCGCCAATGCCATCCCCAGCAACCACCAACATCAACAATCACTGCGTTACGAGGCAGATTATTCAATATCCGACACACTTCATAGTCCATAACAGGTATTGAATGTGAATTACTTATATCTCTCATAAAGTCATCACTCACTTCGTCTGCAACTTTTTCTCGTAAAGCTATTTCCTCAGACTGTTCTTCATTTAGATTTAAGGATCCATAAATACCATCTGCGCCCATGTGCAGTTTTTGGAAAAAATCATCTATCATTTTGTTTTCAAAACCACTTGTCATAATAATTCATCATTCAGATCTTGTATCTAATATAATTTACTCAGCGCTCAATTTTTTGTATGCGTTAATCCGATTTAGAAAACCGTGATGGTAAATAATTAAACGCTAATGCTAAATATGTTCGTAAGATAAACGGGAACTCATACAACGATTTCACGAGAAAACCAAAGGCTTCATCATAAGCATGTTGACTCTGCATGCCTCTAACTCCACCCAGGAATATTAATGCCTTAGCTCGTCGATAAAGGATGGATTTAAAAAAACCGATATCGTCACGAGAATTTTTATGCATTTCAATTACAGATAGAGTCGCAGAGACATTTTTTTTAATTGCCTGGCTGTTTCCACCTGGATGTATACGATATTCTCCGAACACTTCCGACTTAAAAATAAACTTATTATTGGATTTAGCAAGTTTCAACCAAAGATCATAATCTTCTGCAGTGACTAAATCCAAATCTTCAGAAAAACCTCCAACATCTAATACCGACTGACGTCGGCATATCGTTGCCGATGTCGATATGCAATTGCCATTAAACAATAATGAGTTATACGTAGCACGCGATTCCGGTCCATATTTAACGTCACGACATGAGCCACCTTCCCAATTCCATTTTTCACCATGACATATTGCATCAGCATTTGATGTCGTAATTGCCAACATACAAACTTCTAGCTTTTTCGGATACCATATGTCATCTGAGTCAAGAAAAGCCAGCCAGTCACCTTTAGATTCCGAAATGGCTTTGTTACGAGAAGCCGCAATGACTCCATTATTATGGAAGTTAATCAATCTAAACCGTGGATCATTAAAACTTTCAACAACAGCCACAGTATCATCATCAGAATAATTATTAACTATTATGGCTTCCCAGTTAGAGTATGTCTGATTAATTACTGACCCCATTGCTTCTTTCAAAAATTTGGCGTGATTATAAGTTGGGATAACAATAGATATAAGTGGGTCTTTGCTTGATAAACTCATTATGAAATACCAAATTCTGAATGACAAAACTCTAATGTCTGATCGATTTCTTCTTTTATATGACCGGTATGAGAATAGCCCGTACTCAATAATTTGCTAATTTGATAATCGAGTATACTTTCATTTTCATTAACCGTAGCCTCGGGAAGACAAATGTTTGGAGTGAAACCGAAAAGACTAGTGCATCGCTCAGCGATGAGTTTGGCTACATCAATCACACGTAATGAGCTAGGCCCGCCAATATTAAAAACGCCATCACCCAGCAAATTAGTCGTTAAGTTAATAAAATGCAAAACGGCATGATTGACCTCTGACATTGGAATGAAATTACGATATTGTTTTCCTGATGTGTTTAACGTAAGTTCTTTATTTAATACCGCTTGTTTGCATAAATCATTGACTATTAGCATCCAACAATCGACATCTTTATTTACTGGTGCACCACAGGCATTAGAAAGTCGAAGCACAACACCCTCAATTTTATTCTGCTGATGAGCAAATCGAACTGTATCTTCGCCTGCTCGATGACTGGTTGCATATGGGTGAATAGAATTAATACAGGTTTGTTCATTTATTTGACCAATCAGTGGGCTTCCATATACATGGGCTGTTGATAAATATATGAATTTTTTTACATTTTGTTTGATAGCTGCCTGCATTAATTTTGCAGTTGTTACACCGTTAAAATCAAGAGCATTGACAGGATCTTCACTGCAGTTTGTTGCATTTATACCTGCGGCATGAATTATGACATCTATTTCAGTACATATTTCTATAAAACTTGATATTGAATCCCAGTTTATTTTTACAATTTTAACACCTTGTAATGCTTCATCAGATTTTTTATTATTTCGCGTAGCAATGACTACTTCAAAATCAGGTTCTAGTAAAAGTGATTTTGCTAGCCTTCCTCCTAAATAGCCAAACCCACCAGTGATGAGTACCTTCATTATTTTATTTCCATCTACTCAGTTTTATCCCATGAATAGCCAATACTCGAGTCATTAATATCTCGTATTTCACTTTCTTTTGGATCGTGAGGCATATCTGTACAGTTCGCAATTAATGCTGGTGAATCACTTAAACAAGAAAATCCGTACCAAAGAAGCGGGGGAATTTGTAAACGATAGTAGGCATCAGGTCTACCTAATTCTATTTCTTCTATCATCCCTTTAGTTTTTGAGGACTCTCTGTCATCATAAATAACAAAACGAACCATACCAACAGGAGCACTTAAGTTTTGCGTATGTCGCTTATGTCTTTTCCATGCTTTCACACATCCTGGTAAAACTTCTGAAAAATAGCACTCGCCGAAGCGAACAAATTCAGGGGAATCACATCTCAACATATGAAGTACTGAACCACGTTCATCTGGAATTTGTCTTAATTCGGTTAAAATTAAACCTTCAATATGTTTACCCATCACGATTATTTAGCCCAGGATATGTTTCGTTGGGCGGCAAAATTACAATATTGTTCAATCTGTCCAACTGTATAAGTATAAGTGTCATCCTTTTGTTCATACCAATTGCGATACCAGTCAACTGTAAATTCAACTGTTTCATTAAATTTAAGTACTGCTTTCCAATCAAGATGAAAAAGGGCTTTGTCACATGAAAGTTTCAGTAAATTCGCCTCATGTCCACTTTGTTCACAACCTTCTGGTGTTGACCAACTCACTTTATTCCAACGATTCGACATAGCGTCTAACAATTCTGCCACAGTTTGATTAACATTCGCATCGGGTCCAAAATTAAATGCTTCTCCATTTAAGCCACTAGAATCATTCAACATACGTGCAGCCAACCAAAGATATCCGCTTAATGGTTCTAATACGTGCTGCCAAGGTCGCGTGGCTTGAGGGCTTCGCACAGAGACAGACTCATCATTTGAGATGGCTCGTATACTATCAGGGACTATGCGATCCGCCGCCCAATCACCTCCACCAATAACATTTCCAGCACGCGTAGTAGCAATTCGAGTAGGACTGTGTTGCAAAAAAGAATGGAAATAAGAATGAGCAACAAATTCCGCACAACTTTTAGAAGCACTATAAGGATCATGGCCACCAAGTGCGTCCGTTTCGCGATAACCCCAGCACCATTCAACATTTCGATAAGCTTTATCACTCGTGATTAGAACTGCAACTTCAACCCAAGGACGTTTGCGAATACATTCCAGCAAATTAACCATACCTAATGTATTTGTTTCAAATGTAGAAACAGGATCCTCATAAGATTGTCGAACAAGTGCCTGCGCAGCTAAATGGAAAACTATTTGCGGTTTAAACTCATCAAAGACTTGAGCAAGCTTATCTTGATCTCTTATATCACCTTCATAATGTTTTATTTTATCTTTAAGTTGTAGCAACTCAAAATTTGATGGTGTACAAGGTATATCAACTGAATATCCCGCTACATCGGCACCTAATTGATGAAGCCATAACGCCAACCACGACCCCTTAAAACCGGTGTGTCCGGTAATAAGTACTCGTTTTCCTGAATAGACATTGTTAAAGGATACCATAGGTTTTTTAGATTGTGATTCCGCTGAATTCATAACAAATAATTTTCTCTAAATAATTTAACATTATACTAACATTCAAACTACAGCACTTCGATTATTATTGCTAAGCGAAGAAAGAGATTTGAACATAACTATTAATACTGTACTAAGAATTAAATAATAAAAAACTGATTGATGCATCAATATGAACCCTCCCCCTTGCAAGAAACCAAAACAATATGCGTTTATAATAACAAATTTATGCACCACATGGAGTTTCGAGTGCTCAACAAGCAATAATAAAATAGACCAAACGAAAAAATATAAGGCACCAAATATTGCACTAAAATAAACATAAGATGTTGCCAAGCCCCCCATGGTTTCTTGATGCCCGCCTATTTCATTTAAATCTCCATAACCTCTACCAACAACAACTTGCATCTTAGCTAAATTAACACTCCCATTTAACGTGTATAATTCTCCAGGCACTAAACTGTTTAAATGTGTTACAGCTTCGCCGAATAAACTACCATTGGGTGGGATTGAATTAGGAGGTATTGTTAACCACAAAGTTAACCAGTCAAAACCTCCGAAACGTTCAAGCAGATTCAATAAGATATATGAAAAGTTCTCAAAGTAATAAACAAATCCATTAGATATCGCTGTAAGACTATAATCAGAAGTCAAAAGCATGCCACGAAAAATAGTTATTACAGGATAAAATATAAAGATAGAAAAAATCGCGATAATCGAAACAAACCAGAGTATGTTTGGCTTAAATTTCTGCTTGCTCAATATTTTGACAAATATATATGTACTGAGTAATGTTAATATTAATGCACGTGAACTCAATAAAATATTTACACATATAAATAGGAACATGAAAATATTACGTATCCTTGAACCAGAGTAACCACTTGGATAATAAAAAAATGCAACTAGCCCTAACACTGATAAATACGATGAAAAACTATCTAAACGTACCCATATTGAATTATCTGGATTTATTACTTCTCCTGTTCCTGCAAAACCAGAAAACAATAGCAATACTTTAACCATGTAACACAAAATCAAAAAATAAAGAATATATTTAATAAATATATCAAAATTAATATTTACCCCAAAATATGAAATTCTATTCTGAGTGATTTCAAAGTCTGCGCTTTTCTCTTTCTCCAAACAACGTATATATTGATTCCGGAAAAAAAACCTATAAGTTATCAACCCCAAAAACATTGCGACCACAACCCCAAGGTAATAAAGTGAGCTCAACTCAATCTGCTCATGAGTAAATCCCACATAACTATAATAATCAAATTCACTCGGCAAAATATAAGTAGTAATTACTCGCTGCGTATAAAACGCACTCAATAAAAAACATATAACTTTAATAGTCAGGCTATTAAAAAATGACATTATAAAAATAATTGACGACGCCAACAATATATACAACAGACTAGTTGTGGTATAGAGAAGGTGTTCTTGATAACTAAAAACCACATCAAAAAAAATACAGCCGACCAAAACAAAAAGGCCGAGACACAATAACACCAAAGGAGATTCGTTTTTTGAAATTTTATACATGTTTATTATTTAAAGCATTGTTTGCAATCTAATAAAGCCAGTTAACTAACAATTAAATTTTTATTATTTATAAAATCATTTATTTCCATGGCGCTTGATTATTTTTCCATAGCTCTTCTAGTGCTAGCTTGTCACGCAATGTATCCATCGACTGCCAATAGCCAGTGTGATTAAACGCCATTAATTCTCCTTGTTTAGCTAAATTCTCAAGGGGAGCTTTCTCAAGAATAGTGCTATCTTCATCTATAAAATCAAGAACTTCAGGTTCAAAAACAAAAAAACCGCCATTAATCCATCCTTCTCCAGCTTGAGGCTTTTCTTCAAAACTTGTTACTTGATTATCAGTAATCTGTAGATCGCCAAAGCGTGCAGGAGGTCGTACCGCAGTAACTGTAGCAAGTCGACCATGTGATTTATGAAAATCTACAAGACTAGAGATATCAACATTTGATACGCCATCACCATATGTCACCATAAAAGTCCCTTCACTCTTAAGATGATCTCTTAATCGTCCAATGCGCCCTCCCGTTTGTGTAACTGAACCGGTATCAATAAGTGAGACATTCCAGTTTTCTGCAGTAGGGTTTGAATAATCAACCGAACCACTTTTTAAATGCACAGTTAGATCACTTTGGCGTGCATGATAATTTAAAAAATAATCTTTTATAACTTCACCTTTATAGCCAAGTGCCAACATAAAATCATTAAAACCATAACGCTCGTAAATCTTCATTATATGCCAGAGCATTGGTCTGCCACCTATTTCAACCATTGGTTTTGGCTTAATATGGGTTTCTTCACTTAAGCGCGTACCAAGACCACCACAAAGTATTACTGTTTTCATATCTTTTCTCTTAAATATTGATTGTTAAGGATTCTGTCTGAGTGTTTTTTTTGATAGCAAAATATTTTTCCAACGAGGCATGCATGGATCCAAAAAGAAAAAATCTTCACTTGTGTTTTTATATTTTTCATTTCGAACAGCACTAAAAATTGCAGATACAAGCTCTTCAGATGAACTGACAAAAAAAGCACCCTCTTGATTACGTAAAGGACTAAAATTAAGCTCAAAAGCATCTAACATTATAATTACCGGTAAACCTGCCAAATATGCATCGACTGATGCAGAAGTCATATTACTAGAATATGCGATATCATAATTACAAATAATCAATGAAAGTGGATCAGTAACTAAATCTAAGGAAAGCCTTGGGTAATTTTCTATGCTAACAGGACAACTAGGATGAGGTTTTATTGTAAAAGTTACCTCAGAAGTAAGATGTTGTACGCTGTCTTCAAGTAATCTCAATAAATTATTGGTACCAGAAGCCATATAATCGCCTAATATTAAAACTTTAGTACGGGCAGATTTATCTCTATTAGTTTGACGATGGTCAAGTTTACATAAATATTCATAACGTATTGCTTCACATTCTGCCATCTTTTCTTTTGGAAAATTCACACTTAAGAATGCATCAGTCGCTGCTTTGCCATTTAATAAAGTAATATCTGGTTGTGGCATTGAATAGGTATCTTTTGAAGCGATTATGCGAGGGTCTTTGTAGTATCGTAAATCCCAAAATCGGACAGTCGAATGCACTACTGCAATTAATTCACCATGTTTATGTTTACGCCATGCATGTATCAGAGCTCGTTCCCATGCTTGACTTTCAAACAAATATAAACCTTTAGCCTGATAAGGTATTTCTTTCATTACCACATCAAACAGTTCAATCCACAATATGCTAATTAATGCGGGAGAACCACGCATACTCTCAGCCCAAACATCTTCAAGTACTGGCCATAAATTCAAGTTAGAATTTTTTGGTTTAAATTTAGTTTTTACTTGTCTTCGAATTGTACTTGAAATAAAGATGATTGATCCCCACTTCATTAATGCTCGTAATATAATATTTAATGTCAAATAAGAATATAGAAACGTATGTGCATCATGATTCTCTTTGATATTGTTAAAGTTTTCTAAATAATTTGTCGCCACCTTGGTGTTTGGAACCATAGCGCTTTTCAAGTAGTGTTGAATCCAATTTATTGCAATACCATTTTCACTTAAAAAGTCAGGCAGCTTCCCCCATTGCTCTGACAAGAATTTTCCCTTTTCGCAAGAATTCTTATTTAAATGAATGAAGTATGAAAAAATGGATATACAATGTGAAGAAGAAAACCAATCGGGACTTTTAACCCTTTTTAACTTCCATCGTTCAATAATATGTTTAGATATGCTTATCAATGCCCTTATTGGATAAGGTATCCACTTAAGGAGCTTTAGAACCATAGATTTGGGCTTTCTGAATGATGCTTTTTGCCATTGATATTCAATATTTAAACTATTACACAATTGAGCAACAACCGAATTTATTTCTTTATTAGATGAAATTAATATCACACATTGAGGTTTATCTTTTAATACTATTTCTTCTAAAGCAAATAGGCGTAAAACATCCATAATCGCTGGCGTCATCCACGGACTTTGCTCAACAAACAAAGTCATCCACCAGAAACTTAAACTTTCGTCGTAGGCGAAATGTTCTGTTAGTCGTTTGCCCTTAATTTCTGCTGCACTAAGATCATGAATCCATGCTAAATATTTATTTCTTAATATTTTTCCGTTTTGATCTACATAATTTAATAAAGAATGTACTGAATTTTGTTCAACATATCCATTCCAGCAATATACATTCTCGACATCCTTGGGTAACTTGTCTTGTGAGTCCCAAAGTGTAAGTACTTTATTCGTCAAATTATTAGCCGAAAGTAGCGCCAGGTATTTCGTTCTGATCTAGCCCATCAATTGCGGCTATTCCCATTGCCAAAATCGCTTCAAGCGAACTTCCTCCTATGTGTGGAGTTACCAGAAAGTTAGGTAATTGTAATAACTCATTATCTTCAGGTGGTTCGACAGAAAACACATCAAAAGCAGCACCCGCCAGAAGTTTTTCTTTTAGCATTTTTTTGACTATAACTTCATCAATTAACCCACCACGAGCTGCATTTATTAATAACGAAGTTGGTTTCATTAATCCAAGCTTATCTTCATTTAGAATGTTTTTAGTAGAATCATCCAAAGGTAGATGTAACGTAACGATATCTGACTCTGCAAGTAGTTCGTCAAGACTGACTGCCTTAATACTGTGTTCTGTATAAAATTGTGAATAATCAATAATATCGTTCACAATCACTTTACAGCCAAAAGCATGCAACAAAGGCACTAAATCTTTGCCTACGTGTCCGCAACCAATAATTCCAACTGTTCTACCGGATAATTGCGCCCCTAAGTGTTGCTGCCAAGTTCCAGATAAAACTTCACGATGTGCTGCAGGCACATGCCTTAATAATGAGATAGCAAATGATATAACTAGTTCAGAGACTGATCTTCGATTTACACCACCTTTCCAGCCCAGTCTTTTTTTATATTTTCTCATAGCATCCATATTAATCATATCGACACCAACACCGTACTTACTGATAACCTTTATCTCTGATAATTGAGACAGCACTTTCTCATCCAGAACCTCAAGTGCGGTGATAGCTTTATCATGACCTTTTAAAAAACGAACTAAACTCTCGCCTTGCAATTTCAAACCTTCATCATTAAAGGTGACATGTTTATATCGAGATTCTAATTCTGTACGAAGTTTTTCATTCCGCGAAAAAGAACGAGAACAAACTACTATTTTATCTGTAATATTCACAACTGCAGCCTATGTTAATTCGAAATACATCCATTACTTGCACTAACGTCTAGTGCATGAGTTCTTTTACCGCTAGTATAATTTACCGTTCCACCGGCTCCCTCAACAATTGCAATTCCTGCGGCCACATCCCAAAGCATAATTTCCGGTTCAAAGTACATTTCCGCACTCCCCTTAGCAACATACAATAAGGACGCAGCAGCAGAACCAAGCATGCGAATCTTGGCAAAGGACTTAATTCTATCCCAGAAATCTTGTGGAGCATTTTTATTAGAAAGATCGAACCGAGCGGGAAATCCAGTACATAATGATGAGTGAGATTTATCTTTTTCTAATGAGACTTTTATAGGAGAATTTTCACAAAACGAACCTATACCCGCGCCCCCCCAATACAATTTTTTTTCTGTCAAATTATATATAACACCGAAAATGGGCTTATTATTCTTCCATAATGCAATCGAGACAGCACTTGGGCCTAAATCTTTAACAAAATTAAAGGTTCCATCTAAAGGATCAAGAATAAACATATGATCTTGTTCTACCTTGCCTGATTTAAACCCAGACTCCTCGCTTAAAATAGAAATTCCTGTATGCTCTAGTTCAGATAAGATGATTTTCTCAAGAGCAACATCAGCTAGAGCTTTTATTTCTTTAGGATCTTCTTCACTAAATTTAAATTGACTATAACTCGTATGGTTTCCATCATTTAAATGTTCACCTGCTTGAATTGCGATACGTTTAGATAACTCAAGTAGTTCATCGATATCAAGCATGTTTTATATATCGCATAAGATAAGCTCCCACAAGGTGATCTAAAATCATATGCGCGTCTTCTGCCGGACCATATTCTGCTGTTTGAGTTGGAACATGCACGCAATTATCAGCAATTTTCTTTAAAGCACCTCCATCAAATGCTGTAATTGATACAGTTTTAATTTCAGCAGACGAAGCATATTCAAACGCTGTAATCAGGTTCGCAGAATTACCTGAAGCAGAAATACCAATGAGCACATCATCCTTTTTCCCTAAAACCTTAAGCTGTCTTACAAAAATTTCATCGTAACCATAATCATTTCCGAGTGCAGTTAACACAGCAACATTATCAGTTAGACTACATACGCGGAATGGTTTATCGTATTCATTTGTACCATAAGCTATATCATTAGCAAAATGACTCGCAGTAGCAGCACTTCCACCATTACCAATAAAATATATAGCAGAGCCTCTATTTCGAGCATCGAGTAATATATCAATGAACTTACCAATTTCTACAACATCAATACTTTGAAGAACAGTTTGCAGGTAATCAAAATAAGATTTTGAAAAGGCAAGAGGGTCCTTTGTGTAAAACTTATCTATGTTATTCATAATTACTGAGGTTCCTGAATATTATATGTTTTGCGCCAAATTGGATCCGCATAATAAATTTTGTATACAAGCTGCATTGTGCGTAAAGCATCTTCAGAAGTTCCATGCTGTACTTGATTATCATTAATCACACAATCCATAAAAGAATTTATTTCATCATACCAAGATGGGTCTTTATTATAACGAGTTAGCTGTTCTTTTGGATCACCATGATCATGATCAGGATCTGCATGAACCACCGTTAGCGTTTCAGCACCATAACTCTTCGTACCAGAAAGAATCCCACCGAGTATAATGCTACCTTTTTCAAAATTAATATCGAGATTAAATTTATGACGCCATTGAGTTGCAGAAGAATGTAACATAGCGACTATTCCATTATCTGTTCTCATCAAGGCATATGCATTATCTTCTACATTATAATTCCAATGTTTATTTGATATAAAACTATGCACATCTGTAAAATCACCGGCAAAAAGACGCATAAGATCGACCATATGAATGCCCTGATCTAGAAGAACACCACCACCAGCAATTTCACGCTTAGTTCTCCATAAAGGTTGATTAAATGTAATTAACTTAGCTTTTCCGTAGACACCTTTCATATTTATAACTTTACCAAGTTTCCTAGAATGCAGAATTTCTAGCGCATCTCGGACAGATTCGTGGTAACGATGATTGAAGCCATACATGAGTTTTTGAGAAGGGTGTAACTTTTCACACTCTCTTACTTTAACAATATCTTCGATACTTCTTCCTGGTGGCTTCTCACAAAACACATGTAAGCCGAATTCTAACCCTGCAACTGTAACTTCTGCAGCAATGTCATTTGTCATACAGACTATTAAAATATCGATATCATTGGTTAATAATTTTTTATATTTTTTATGGAAACGAACACCATCTGCAAACTCACCGTCACCATCGAAGGTTTGATCGCATACTGCAACAACTTCTATATCTGGATGCCTATCTACACATTCTTTGCGCCGTTTACCAACAACTCCGTAACCAGCAATAGCAACTTTCAGTTTAGTCATAAATTTTAATTACCTTAGTAAGGTTTTTGTCCCATTACCCATACGTGAGAACTCATTTTATTTTCACTTAAAAATTTTTGGAAAATGCTCGACTTTTCTTCGCTATTAATTATGCTACGCAAAAATCGTTGTTCTTTTAATAATTCAGGATTGCTTAAATATGCATTACGAATGATATCAACATCTAATTGGCCAGGAGTATTAATTGTTATATTTTCTAATCCTGCTCTTTGAAATAGGGTTTCAAAACCATTTACTGAAAGGAAGTTAATATGATGTGGAGGTGAAATTTGGGATGATTTATCCCACAGCACCTGTAAATCAAAACCATCAATACATAATGTGCTTATGAAAACATAACCTCCGGGTTTTACTAATTGCATTAAGTCATTAATAAAGCTTAATGGTTCATATACATGCTCAAGCACTTCAAAACAGGTTACAAGATCAGCATAATTTTTATATCCCGTTACATTTTCAACAATATTTTCTTCAACCTCAAACCCTTTTTTAAGACATTCTTCAGCTAAAGAAGATGATGGCTCAATTGCAACAGCATGTGTTTCAGGATGACTAGCTCGCCATTCATCAAGAAAAATACCATAGCCTGCCCCCACATCAATTAGTCGAGAAACATTACATTCACGTTCCTCACAATAAGATGATAATCGTTTAACACGAGGCCTGAATATTTTTTCACGGCGCACTTCGGCAACAGCGGGGTAAAAGTGTTCTGCCCAATATGTTGAAGATTCTGAGTCCCGATAAAAGCTTTCAAATAATGAAATATCTGGCCTCGGACTTTGGTATAAAGTTCCACAACCATGACATAGAGAATACGCAAAACCACTTTTCTCAAACTCAGGTTTTGTATTATCCCCTCCACATGCAACACATGGTAAATCTAAACGTTTTGTATCAGTAAAATATTTTTCAGCATCTTTGGCACTTAATTTAATATATTTATCTAATAATTTTTTAGGTCGAATTTCATGCTCTTTCATTTTGACAAATATCTTTTTAATGTAGGATCTGACGACATCAACTGTTCAGACTCGAGCATCTCATCAGGTGTATCCACGCCAATCGTTGTGGCTTCAGTAAGTACCATTCTGATACGACCTCCATCTTCTAAAACTCTATTCATATCCACAGATTCTATTTGTTCTAATGGGCTTTCATCCATATTATTAAACTTCAACAATTCTTCACGTCGAAAGGCTATTATACCTGTTTGCATATACATAGGTATGTTCTCGTGACCTTTCCAAGGTGATGGTATCGCTTCACGTGAAAAGTAGAGCGCATCGTTATACTTATTTACAACTACTTTTACATTGTTTTTATCTATAAATTGGTCATACGTCTTGAAACAAGACATTATATTAACAATATTAGTATTTGAATCGGAAAAATGTTTAAGCGTTTCTGCAATAGTTTCTGGTTGTATTAATGGCTCATCTCCTTGAACCATTACAACAACATCAATTTTTTTCCCACTTTCATTTTCTATTATTTCCATTGCTTCTGCAGTACGAGTTGTTGCTCGAGTATGACTTGTTGATGTCATAATGGCTTTACCGCCAATACTTTGAACATAGTCAGCAATTTCATTATCACAGGTAGCGACATAGACATCATTTATCCCAGCGGCTAACCTTGTTCGGTGGTAGCAATGTCCAACCATTGGCATACCATGAATATTAACCATCGGCTTACCAGGGAATCTTGTTGCCCCAAGTCGCGCTGGTATTATGCCAATTACTTTCATTTCATTATCTCATTTGCTTTTACAACACCTTGACGTGAACCAACGTCAAGTAATCGAATATCCACACTATACGCAATAAAACCATATCCATCATCAATACATTGTTCTAACTTTATAAGATCGGGTTCAACTATATGAATACCAGAAGTACAGCCTAAGCGTTTCCCTGTGTTTCGAATTTCAGTGATTACATCAATAAATTCATCATTATCAAATTGACCAGGAATTCCCATAGAGCATGACAAATCATATGGGCCAATTATAAAACCATCAACACCCGATACATTTAAAATATCATCTAGATGAGTCATAGCGCTTTTGTGTTCAATTTGAACAATGACGATAGGACCATCATTTTGCCATTTTAAGTATTCTTTAAATTTAGTTCCATATCCTTGAGCACGAGCAAGACCAACACCTCGATTACCTTCTGGTGCGTAACGTGTGGCTGCAACTGCCTTCTCTGCATCTTCAACGGTGTTTACCATTGGAACGACTACACCGTGAGCACCAGCATCCATAACTCGTTTTATTTGATTCGCATCATTTGACGTTAATCTCACTAACGGGGCTACACCACACAAATCAATAATACGAATTAATTCTCCCGCTTCCTTGATGCTAATGACACTATGCTCAAGGTCAATAACAAGCCAGTCGTAACCTGCATTTGCCATAATTTCTGCTATCGCGGGATTATGTAAGCTAATCCATGAACCTAATGTGAGAGTGTTCGACTGTAGTTTTTCTTTTAACATCTAATTAACCTGTATCCAAAATAAAATAAGCGCCAGATTTAAAGTTCTTAAAATAAAGTGTAAATAAATGGTGCTATAGAAGATCCTTGCGCAACAATTAACAAGGAACCTAGTAATAATAAAATTAAAATTATAGGCGCCAACCAAAATTTTTTTCTCTCCACCATAAACCGCCATAAATCTTTTATTAACTCTATCATTAAAAGGGATCCTCCATATTATACCTTTTGTTTTTATTGTTGGTATTTCGATACGAAGTCATTTTACTATCTATCCTTCTTGAAAGCGGATCTTTTCCTAATAATTTCATTATTAATCCATAAGGTAAAAATACAAAGTAAAATATAAGGCCTAAAATAATTCGTGTATTTAACCAACCCATAACATTGCCAAACAACATCCAAAGTTTGTAGGGCAGTTTTAAACTTAGTGGGTAAATTTGAGCTAAGCTTGCAAAAATAATGAAAACCCACCATGGCCATAAAGGATAATTATTTCCTATGATCCAAGGTAATAAAACTCCAAAAACAATCGTAAACATTACACCGAAAATAAAGCCGAATTCTCGAAGTTCTTTTTTTACAGCCATCAAGTCTGTAGCTTTGTTTATTTTTATCATTATTTAATTAATTGATACATGTCTGGACAATTTTATAAATTACTGTATAGCCTGTTGATTCATACGAACAAAAAATGATTTGCAACGTTTAAACATATAGAATTCACTCAATCTAATTCAAACTCGTTCTTCCAGCTTTCATCATCTACGCATTTAGGTTGTGTCTGCTTGCTTAGAATAATGTTTTCTAAAACAAGAAAATCCATTCCAGTACGCATGAAACAACGATATGCATCTTCAGGTGTGCAGACAATGGGTTCACCTCTCACATTAAATGAAGTATTAATAAGTACAGCACAACCTGTTAGATTTTCAAACTCAGAAATTAATGCATGAAAACGTGAATTTGTTTCTTTATGAACAGTCTGTATTCTTGCAGAATGATCAACATGAGTGATAGCGGGTAAATCTGAACGAGTTATGCTCAGCTTTTCAATTCCAAATAGTTTTTTTTCTTTTCCATTTGTTTTAAACCGTCTAGATTTAACTATCGGTGCAACCATTAACATATACGGACTACTTTTTTGATGCTCAAAATAATCACTTACTCGCTCAGCAAGTACAGCAGGTGCAAACGGGCGAAACGACTCACGATATTTGATTTTCAAATTCATTACAGATTGCATATTTTTACTACGAGGGTCACCAATAATTGAACGGGCGCCCAATGACCGAGGCCCAAACTCCATACGACCTTGAAACCAACCCACTACATTTTCTGATGCTAATATATTTGCTAATTTAGGTAAAAGCACATCATCTGACATAATTTCATAATTAGCATCAACAGAATCAAGATATGATGTGATTTCTGAAGTTGTCCATTTAGGCCCTAAATAGCTACCTTGCATAGCATCATTTGATTCTATAGTACGTGGCTTTTTATAATAGTCATACCATACATCAAGCGCAGCCCCTAATGCGCCTCCTGCATCACCCGCAGCAGGTTGAATCCAAATATTTTTAAATGGCCCCTCTCTCAGTAAACGACCATTTGAAACACAATTTAGAGCAACCCCCCCAGCTAAACATAGATTATCACTTCCATGATCCTTATGAATGCTTCTTGCTAATCGTAAAACAATTTCTTCTGTGACCGATTGTATCGAACTCGCTAAGTTCATTTCTTTTTGGGTTATCTCAGTCTCTGGTTTACGTGCAGGGCCACCAAATAACTTAGCGAACTTGTTATTTGTCATTGTTAATCCCGTTGCATAATTAAAGTACCTCATGTTTAAACGAAAACTACCGTCTTCTTTTAAATCAATGAGATTTTCAAGGATTAAATCGACATATTCAGGTTCGCCGTAAGGCGCTAACCCCATTAATTTATACTCACCCGAATTAACTTTAAAACCAGCATAATATGTAAAAGCAGAATACAATAAACCTAAAGAATGTGGGAAATTAATTTCCCAAAGAAGTTTTAACTGATTACCTTCTCCTGACCAACATGTCGTTGTTGCCCACTCTCCTACGCCATCTAGACAAAGTACACTCGCATCATGAAATGGACTTGGATAAAAAGCAGAACCAGCATGTGATTGATGATGACTCGAGAATAATAACTTTGGAAGTTCAGATTCTTTACAATTAGCTATTTTTGCGAATTCTTTTTTAAGCGTTGATTTAAGAAATAACTTTTCTTTTAACCAAAGCGGCATAGCGGTTAAAAAAGATCGAAAACCTTTAGGTGCGTATGCTAAATAAGTTTCTAGCAGACGCTCAAATTTTATTAGAGGTTTATCATAAAAGACAATTGAATCTATATCTGATACATCTATATTTTCTTCGCTCAAGCAATATTTAACACTTTCAATAGGAAAGCCTGCATAATGTTTTATACGCGTAAAACGTTCTTCTTGAACAGCAGCTATTATTACCCCATCCCTAATCAGAGCAACAGCACTATCGTGGTAGTAAGCAGATATTCCTAAAATATACATAGTGTCATTTGTAAGGCATTTATAAAAAATATTTATATATCTCTAAATTTTTATAGCTTAGCTAAGTTTAAAACTTAAAATAATATAGTCGCGTTAAGAAATCTAATTAGTATCTATTTGAGTGCATTTTAAAAATACGACGGCTTTCCTCAACCATAGAGTCATCGGTAAATGTTTTTCCATAATAATACGCATTTTCCCATACTCGCATCGCACTTCTTTTTTTATAAAAATCAAAGACTGGTCTTTCTTTTTTATATTCCGCTAAAGCTTCATCTACACATAATTTCCACTCTTTTTGTATATAAAACTTTTTACAAAACAGGCCATATTTTTTATATGAAATATTTAACTTAAATATACTGGAAGGATTAAATTTATTATAATCAAACAAATTATCTTTATACTTATTCTTTATGAAGTATTGTTGAGTTATTTCATTTGAAATATATTTTTGTAATTCAATATTCGGATGCATCACATCTAAAACTACTCGCCCATCATAAATTCTATCTGAAACCAAATCTGTTATATTTTTTTCAATATCCACAAAATGTGCATTATCATTTATCTGAGTATGTTTTTTAAGTATGTTAGTAAAAGATGAACGGTAACGAGTAGGCTGCCTATCATTATCGAGAGCCAAAGATAAATATTTTTTTGCGGCAACCAAGTTATTAATTTTCAAATGCACAAGACCAATAACATACAAAGCAATTGGGTTGTTTTTATCATCATCTAAGAGTTTACGTGCAAGCTCGAGAGTTTCTTTATCATTACTCTTGATATAACTAGATAATACTTTATTACCCTGCTCTGTAACAAATACTCGACGTTCTGTTTGCCAGTATTCATCTTCAGGAAGAACCCTTTCATTTAAAAGTATATCTGAAGGCATTAATAATTCATTTGCTATTTGCGAAACAAATAACACTTTGACATTATGCTTTTTAGATATTTTAATGATTTCCTTAACTGAGTTTGTATAACGTTGGTCCATTAAATTAAAATCAGCACGAACTTGAGGTCTATGACACTGGTGTTGGGAAAATGTATTTTCCGGAAAAGGGGGTGCCGGCTTTAATGTCTTAAACACTGAAGTCAAATATCTATAAAAATAACTGTGGACATATAAATATTCATTGCTCTTCGCTATTTTTGACACCCTTTCCGTATGATAAATAATTGAACCAGAATCGCAGATTTCATTATGGCCCGAATAAATAATAACAACGTCAGGTTTTAAATGTATTGTTTTTCGCAATAAAAATTCAGCTCTAGCAATTGAGCCTCCTGACGTACCAAAGTTAATTGTTTCAACTAAACTGTCATCTGATTTTTTAAGCGTATTTAATTGGAAGCTCAAAAAACGGGTAAAAGAGCCCCAATGTCCAAAGGGTGAACCAGCAGTACTAGAGCCACCGTAAGAAAATATTCGAGTAGTGGATTTCTTTTTATCAACAGTTACATATTTACCATCAAGACTTTTATCAGGAAAAACCTCATCAGTATACTGTTGCGCAGGATAAGCTTCAGCATAGTAATACTTCACACCACCGATATTTTTTGTCTTAATAAAGTTGTCCTTATCAAACATTACATCCATCCACAATGATTCATACCCCATATTAATATCGTCTGAATAGAATCGGGCGACAAGTTCAGCTCCAGACATAATAATTAAAGCCGGTATAAATGAAAAAAGTACATTCTTAACTTTCATTATGTTTTATATCTTTGTTTCAATATTGATAACACTTTTCATGCTTCCCTATAAACTTGAGTTTATTTTTTTACGCGCATTCAATTTACGACAAATTTAGTTCGTTTTTTGCCTTGCCATCAACCAGCCATACTCCGCCTAGTACGAGCCGAATAGGCAAATTCATTACATCTTCAGGTTCGATGAATGCATTCATTAATACTTTACCTTTCTCAGTTCCTTGTGCTAGAAGAAAGGTAGATTTTGCTTTTTTTATGTAATCTGGAGTAATTGTCAACCGATCACATGGCGGCTTGGGGCCTGAAACATGGATAACTGATTTGCTAGTAGAAGAAAGTGATTTAGAATTTGGAAAAAGTGATGCAATATGGCCATCCCCTCCCATACCCAGCAACAAAACATCCATATACTCAGGAAGTAATTTGCCGTATTCCTCTGCTGCTGCTTCGATGTTTATTTTCTCAGCTTTCATTCGTTTAACGACATGGTTTTTTAAAATTTGTCCATTAAACAAATTATTTAATACCATCGCATAATTGCTATCAGGGCTATTAGGCTGAACGCATCTTTCATCTCCGAAATAAAAATGGATTTTCTCTAGCGGAAGACTAGAATTTTTGAACCAATATGAATATAGCTGGGCCGCGGTGTTACCACCTGTCAACATCACATTACATGTACCTCGGCGTGAAATAACAGCATCAATAGCATGCTTAATATTTTCTGTAGCCATTACTATCCAGCTATCAACGTCTTCACTAGCAATAATATTTGGTTGTTTTATATTTATAACGAGACCAATTGTTGATTCATCAATTTATTTAAATTTCTAAGTAGAATTACTATGGCTTACATTTTTAGTCTTATAACTATCTATCACTTCACATAATGCCATTTCAACTTGTGTAAGGTAATCTTTAGGTAAATCTGCATATTGCTCACAAAAACGATTTACTACTCGTGTCACAGAATCACTATTCCACCAACTATCAACATCTTCCCAAATGTTTGCAACATGTTTTGCTGCTGACTCTGCTGATTCATGGAAAATACCAACATTTTTTAATTCTTCAAAATAGGGGATTGCAGAAGTACGTAACTCCCAGTTCAAAGGATTCCAATAAATCACCGTTGGCACATTCATAGTAAAGGATTCAAGAAAAGTTGTCGCGTTGTAGGTCGATATATATATACGGCTTTGATTAATTAATGCTTGAATATTATTCTGTCCTGTATCGATGCATTGATTTGGAAAACGATCATTCCATCTTTTTTCTTGATCCCAGCCATAATCGTTTGGATATAATCTAACAATTAAAGATTCTTGAATAGATACCGGTAAATTATCAATAAATGCACATTGGTCATCAAAATAGTCTAAAAATTGACGAGAAACCATTATACTGTACATCCAGTAACTGTATCTAGGCACCACAGCAGTGACTAAAAGTAACTTTGATTTATCCGAATGTTTTATATTGAGGGGATGTTTCGCTTTCAGCTGTCCAACCGCTTTCACTTTCGCGATTCCTTTTCCCCACCCCCATGATAGATATCGATTGCATATTGTCATTTCATGTGATTCATTAAACGACCATTTACCAACGCCATAATGACCACCATGCTGACCAATAACCAATGGCGCACCACAATCCATTTTATCGGCAGCCCATGCTTTGAAGACATCATCTGAGTTACAAGCATTACTTGTCCAAATTAATTTTGGCTTAGTTGGCCATGGTGAGCTATTAACCTGCTCAACTAACTTTTTATATCCTTCCAAATAAACTTTTGGCATTTGTCGCGGAATCATATACCTAATACATTTTTCAAAATCTGAACTATCTATAACGTTAAGATTCCAAGTTCTTTTGTTTTTATTAAAACACGTCTTAACTGCTGGAATTGAGGTCCATTTTATGGGTGCCTGCCTCATTCTAAGTCCAAGCTTAAATTCGTCATACAAGGGCAAGTAAGTTGAAAGAAAAAAAGCATCATCGTTTCGCACAAACAAACGCATCACTGTGAGATACAACTTTCTTACTGTGCTTTTAATAGAGATATTTTTGGTTTTTTTCTTATTTAAAACTACATCCGAGTTTTTAAACGTTGAATTTTGTATTAGAATATTTTTTTTAGATACAGTAGTGTAATTCTGTATGATTTCGGAGTAAATATAATGATTCCATTCATCTTCAGAGATGAATTCTGAAAACTCATTCATATCATTTGGAACATAATTACTGCTTTCACATTCACTAATTATTGTTCCAGAAATGTCATGTTCATGCACAGCTTTTTGTATAGACTCCCAACGATCAAAGACGACCTGTACAAAATATCCTAACCATGGGCCAATAAGTATTCGCCAATAACGTAAACTACACTTTACATTGTGTACTTCATTTAGCTTCGAACATAATTCGAGTAATAATTTTTCATAGAACAATTGTAAATATTTATAATCATCGTACATTTTTTCCCTGTCATCCCAATGATAAGGTAAGACTTCAGTATTAAGGTTAAGCCAAGAATCCCTTCTTGAATAACGTTTACACCATTCCCCAAGAAAAAGTATTGGCTCATTATGGCCCCAAGTTTCTTCTAGTGCAGTGGTCACTAAAAAACGTTTTACCAAACTGATCTTCCACCATCCATTACAATATTTTGACCATTCAAATATGCAGAGGCATCAGAACACAAAAATTGAACTGCCGAATGATATTCATCATTGTCAGCCATTCGTCCAAGCGGAATTAATTCTGTAAGCTTTTGTACAAACTCGTCATTTTGGCCATTAAAAACTCCACCAGGAGATAAAGTATTAGCACGTACTCCTTGGTCAACCCAATATGTCGCAAGATATTTAGTTAAACCAATTAAACCCGCTTTAATAACAGAATAGGTAACGGGCTTAACCGGTTGGTTTTCTTCAGAAAGACCTTCTTTGCGATAAAGACGTTGATCAGGAGAAAAAACAGATAAGTCAGATGCTATATTAAGTATGACTCCACCTTGACCACTCTTAGCCATATTTCGCCCAAATACCTGACTACACAGAAAAGCTCCTGTTAGTCCAACCGCTATTTGTAAGTTCCATTGTTCTAGAGGAAAATTTTCTAATCGAGATGTTTCTAAAACACCTTCATCCCCACTCACTTTAGGATCAATTGCGGCATTATTTACTAATATATCAACACGTATGTTTGATTTATTTAACTTATCAGAAATTTTACTTATTGAAGCTAAACTAGTCACATCCATTACATGAGTTGATATTTTCTTTGGGTCGTTATCTTTTAAAAGAATCTCATATGCATTCTTAAGTTCTGCTTCACTAATATCAGTCAAAACTACATGTGCACCACAATCTAGCAATGCTACAGCATGCTCAATTCCTAGAAGGCCTGCACCTCCCGTTATTAGAGCTGTTTTATTATTTAAATCAAACTTGGATAGAAATTTATTCATAATAGACCATTTTTTAATATGTTATTTTAATAATTCATTAAAAATAAAAATATAATTTTAAACATTTAATAAATAAAGATATACGTCTCTAAGTAGAGTTTGCACGAACTACTATTCTCAAACAAATTCTATCTCCACCATAATTAAACGATTCTGAGTTAAAATTAAGTTTATTACCTTTAAGTTTTGAGTATATTTTTTTCCAAAAATACTTGTACGGTAAATATAAGAATACCTTTCGTAATAGACGTTTCATTATAGATTCATTTTTGATCTCAATATTTTTAATTAATTTATTTTTATCCCACCAATCAGTATATTTCTCTTCACAAGTATTCAAGAAAAGAATATCAAAGCCGGAGTCAGAAAATAGTTTGGAAAGACTTTTTATTGAGAAAAACAAGAAATGAGGAGCATCATTAGTACGCATGTTTGAATGCAACGTCATATCCACATGTGGAACTTCTGCTATAAATACTCCATCAGGAGCTAATATATTTTTTATATTTAAAAGGAATTCTTTCAAATCAAGTAGCTTGAAATGTTCAAGTGAATGAGAGGAAAGAATAACTTTAGGTTTCTTATCTGAAATAACAATTTCATCTAAACTAGTAAATGTTTCTACATTATAAACTTTTCTGTATGCATCCGCAGCACCTTGATTCAGTTCAACTGCCATCATTTTTGGATTTTCAAATAATGTTTGAGCAGTAGAAAAGCTCGCTCCTGCCCCAGGGCCAATATCAACAAACAAATCACCTCTATTAAAATTCACAAAATGCTTCGCAAGGATGAGTTGAGCCATTGATCTTAAATCATAAGAAATAGGGGCATAAAGATTATTGAAATCTGTGTAAAAAGGACTGTCTTTTTCTCTATAGGTTATAGTGTAAAAACCATCTACTTTTTTGTTTTCTATTTCAGGAACACTACTACCTAGCCCACACTTACTACAATATGCAATAGATAAATCTTTGAAAGCATCCAAATTTTCCCAGTAAGTATTTAGATATGCATCATGCGGAAGATTGTCTGTATTATCACAGAGAGGGCAAACTGAATTAATCGTATCCATTTTTATAAGACTCCTACTGTTTGTCCACCATCTACAGCTAACAAACTTCCCGTAATAAATGAGGCTCGTGCAGAACACAGAAATACTGCAGCATCAGCCATTTCATCGGGTGTTCCAAATCGATTCATTGGAACAGTAGATTTTACAATCGCATTCACACGTTCAGGATCTTGTTTAATTTTCTCATCCCAAGAACCATTAGGAAAATAAACATTTCCTGGTGCTAATACATTTACTCGTACTTCTTGAGCCAATTTTCGAGCCATATTTTTCGCTAAGGCTGCTAAAGCAGTCTTAGCCGTTGAATAATCCACTGGTGCTCCAAATGCTTCCATGGCCGCTATTGACGATATAAACAAAAAGCATCCATGAGATTTTTGAAGCAAAGGGATAAATGTTCTTGCCGTATGTAATCCAGACTCAAAATTGTTATTCCAAGTCTTTTTCCATTGCTCATCGCTAGGTAGTGGATCTGGAACACTACGGCCATCGCCAATATTTGCAACCACAATATCTAGACCATTCATCTTTTTCTGTACATTCTCTTGAAGTTTCATCAATGATGAAGGAGAAGTACAGTCACAAGTTTCTGCATATATCCTTGATTTGCCAAATTCTTCCTGAAGTTTTTTTTCATTTATAAAAAGATCATCAGACCCTCTAGACACAATGACTACATTAGCATTTTCCATGAGAAATCGTCGAGCAATAGCCGCTCCAATTCCCCGAGATGCACCTGTAATCAACACTCGTTTACCAGAAAGTTCTAAATCCATAATTATTTACGCTTAAATTGATATGGTGTTGGCGCATCGGAACTAAGATGCTCGACTTCTTTACCATATTCTTTTATCTGAGCTTCAATATCGACACCAACATTCTCTGACCATTTTTTAAGAAGCGATTTTGTTATATCCCCCATTTTCCCATTACCAATATTAATTCCATTAAGAGACACTGTAGGTAATATACAAAATGGAGTTGCAGTCATAAAGGCTTCATCCGCTTCATAAACATCATAAGGTTCAATGTTAGTTTCACGGCAAGGAATGCCTAGTTCTTCAGCAATCTCGAAAATATAAGCTCGGCTAATGCCGCGAAGTATATTTCTGCCTTCAGGCGTTATAATTTCCCCATTTTTTACTATGAAAAAATTATCACCTGTGCCTTCCGTAATGAACCCATCTGGATCCAATAATAATGCCCAATTATTTTCTCCTTTCATTTGAGAAACTTCAATATTTGCCATTTGATAAAATAAGCGGCTACGATTTTTTATCTTTGGTTCCATTAAAGATGCAGGTATCGCTCGTTGTGATGGAATAACGGCATTAATTCCAGAATCAAATAATGGTGCCATACCAGCAACAGTCCACTTAAGTGGAAAGTCTGCAATAACAACTGTTGGCTCAATTTTCCCATCAAAAACTGGCGCATATAAGCCAAGTGGTCCACGACTAACATTAATCATCAATCGATGTTCATCATGTTCTTCAAACACTGATTCATTTTTTTCAATAGTTTCTAGACAGGCCTTTTCTAACTCATCAATTGTCATGTTAATGGGTATATGAAGAAGTTTAATTCCCATATATAGTCTTTCTAAATGTTCTCGCAACTTAAATTGTTTTTTATTAAAAGAGCGTGTCATTTCAAAAACCATATCACCGAACATTAGAGCTGAATCAAAAATTGATATTTTTGCTTCATGCTCTGGAACGAATATTCCATTCATATAAACTAATCTACCAGAACTCATTGTTTGTTCTCCGTTAAAAACTCATTCATTAGAGCAGTACACATCCGTACATCTTCATAACCATCTATTTCGAACATCTTCCAAAATTCCATCTCTATACATCCAATTTTTTCACCAAATCTATTTTTAAACTCCCGGAGTACTTCCGGAGTAAAAAGGTAAAAAGAACCATTTTCAATCATTTGTTTTGGGATATCTTGTCTACGCTTACGATTTAGATAGTCATAATTAACACTATTCAAATCACCCTGATTATTTTTCTCCCAAAAGAATAAATCTTCAACAATACAACACGAAAACATTGAGTCACAACCATCTTTAGAAAACTGTTCAATAGCACGATCAATATCAGTGGTTTCTCGTAGGGGAGAGGTAACTTGTGGTGCTAAAATAACATCCGCTGGATCATTGATTTGTGCAATATAATCTATCGCATGCAACCAAGCAGATTCAGATGTTGAATGGTCGTCTGAAATATCAACAGGGCGTAAAATTGTTTTGGCACCATATTTAATAGCAACATTTAAAATTTCCTGACTATCCGAACTCACCCATGTATCACGAATATTAATTGATAACATACACTGTTCTATCGTCCATGCGAGTAACGGTTTACCACAAAAATCTATAATGTTTTTTCCTGGTATCCCTTTTGAACCACCTCTTGCTAAAATAATCGTATCAACAATCACTAACTACATATCTCGATATAAGGATTTATCCACTCTAATTGCTTTTTAAATATTTCCAAACCTTCATCATCACGATAAGCTTGCATAATAAAAGGGCCTTTATAATCAAATTCTTTAAGTTTGTTAAAAAACAAATCAAAATCTGCATTTCCTTCACCTAAAGTTACTGGGCCACCACCAAGTAATCGATCTTTGATATGAATGTCAGAAATTCGATGACCATAAGCTTCAAGCTCTTCTATTGGGTCATATCCTAAAGCAGCACTATTACCAATATCATAGTTTACGGTAACTAAATTTGAGTTAAATTTTTGAAGTAGATTTTTGAAAGGTATAGGCGTCAGATCAGTTTCGAGTGATAAGTTTATTTTTTTTTCTTCAAGTAGCGGTAAAATACTTGTTACTTGAGATACAAATCGTTCAACAGCATCATTTCCATCAAGTGTTGACTGGTCAACACATGGAATAACTATATCTGTTACTCCAATTTTTGATGCGGTATCGACTAGTTTTTTTAATATATCTAAACTCTTTAATGCTACGGCTTCAGTTTCAGCATGTAATGGGGCTTCCATAAAATAATCGGCACAAATAGTTTTTGTTTGAACCCCTGTTTTTTTACAAACAAATAGAATTTCTTCTACTCCACCATCTCTTAAAAGTGGGTTGTTTGATGAATCATTGTAATCTAAAATAAATTCAATCGTATCGAGTCCTACTTCCCGAGCAATGTCAAATTCTTTCTGCCAACTACCTATGGGGTGAGCTTGATATCTACCTTGATATTTTGGCACAAGCCTACCTTGTATTACACCTATTAAATTATTCAACGGTGCTACTCCCAATCTAAATGTTCACGTAGTTTTTTAGCAATAGGGACTTCAGCATCTATAACTGTTTTAACACCATCACCCATCGCTTTTTCTATTTTTCGAACTGCACCAACTAACTGCCTTATACCTGAAGGTTCAACTGAAGCAGATTGATCTGAACCATACATTGACCTATCTAAAGTGATATGTCTTTCCAACGATGTAATACCCATCGCAGCGGCAGCATTAGAAATAGCAAGACCTACTTCATGACCGCTGTAACCTACATCACACTTATATTTGTCTCTTAATGTGTTTATCAGATTTAAGTTAGCATCCTCATCTTTCATAGGATAAGTCGAAATAGTATGCATTAGTTCAAAGGGACACTTCGCTGCTTTGAAAATATCCACTGCATTTTGTATATCTTCATAAGTTGTCATCCCTGTCGATATAAATGTATGCCGCCCTTCATTAGCTATATCTTTAAGTAAATCGTCATGCACTATCATTGCTGATGCTACTTTATTGTATTTGCAATCAAACTGCCTAAGAAATTTTTGGCTATTTAGATCCCATGCCGAAGCAAACCATTCGATCCCTTTTAATTTACAATAATCATCAATTTCTTTGTATTCATCTAAACCAAATTCCAGTCCAGATTTTTGTTCTCTTTGAGTAGTACCCCATGGGCTTTCTCGAGATGAATCTAAAAATTTTTGCGTATAAACCTCGTCAAGATCTCGTTTTTGAAATTTAACTGCATCACAACCTGCATCGACAGCTACATCTATCAATTCCTTACAAATAGACATATCACCATTATGATTAATACCCACCTCTGCAACAATAAATAGGCCCATAATTAATTTTCCTCGTATAGTGTGTTAATAATATCAATTTGAAAGATTTTCTCTACAATGTCTCTAATAACACCCTTGCCACCTTCAACTTGCAAGTGCACATTGCTAATAGATTTAATTTGTAAATGAGCATCAGAAGGACATGCTCTGTAACCACAAAGTCCCATAGAAAAAAAGTCATTCAAATCATTTCCGACGTATAAAACATTATTTAAATCAATGTTCTTTTCTTTTGCAAAATTCAAAAGAGATTTGCGTTTATCCTTAACTGCTTGTATTACTGGTATTTTTAATTTTTTTGCTCGCGCCAGTACGACGCTATTCACTTCAGTTGAAAAAATAAAAGATTTCAAACCGATCTGACGTAATGTGTCAAAAGCAAGACCATCACCTCTCGAACAAACAACGATTTCCTCGCCATTTTGAGTTGTATATACCTGGTTATCAGTTAAAACCCCATCAAAATCACATATGATCATTTCAATCTTATGCCAATCGATAACCTCTAGCATTTCGATATTTACACTCGGTAACTTTCTATTAGCAGTCACCCGTTAAGTTTCCTTCTGTTATTATATTCTGAGAAATTAAAATATCTTCTACTACTGTCATTAAAGCGTGTCCAGCGGTTATGTGTGACTCTTGGATAAGGGCTGTATCATCACTTGGAACCACAAAAGATGAATCACAAAATGGCAACGCCGCCCCCCCCCCTACGCCAAGAAAACCTAAAGTCGCAATTCCCTTTGATTGTGCTTTTTTAAGCGCACCAATTACATTTGCTGATTTTCCAGAAGTAGTAATACCGAGTAGCACATCATTTTTTTGACCCAATGTATCAACCATTCTCTCGTATAAGACATCATAACCAAAATCATTTCCGCATGCCGTCATTGTTGAGCTATCCATTGCAAGTGCTATAGCAGGTATACCTTGGCGGTTAACTTTCGGTCTAAGTCGTACAAGTAATTCGGCAGCGAGATGTTGTGCATCTGCAGCTGAACCACCATTTCCACACAACATTAATTTCCCACCATTCTCAATTGAATTAGCAATTAGCTTGCCCATTGAATGAATAATACTGACATACTCGTCAGTGGCTATACTGTTTAATAATTTTGATGCTTGAAGAAAATGTGTTTCAATTGTTTTTTTATCATCACTCATTATTATTTACCTTTACCCTTTTTTATCTCAACCACCACATTTTTCATAAATTTTGTGGGCTTATGTATGAAAGCATTATAATGATATTGTCGAAGTGTACGAAAAGACATTATCGGGTGTTTTCTAGCTAAGCAATACACAATATAGAGTAGGTCAATGGCAAGTTTAAAGGGCGCCGTTAGCTGAGTTAAAACTCGTTGTTTGTAACTCAAAGACGTCGTTGTTTGATTAATGACAAATATTAATGCTTCAATCGGATCATCACTGTTTTCTAATGCATACATAGAAGAAAGTTGTTTGTCTAAATTTAAATCTTGTTTTGCCTCTATATTAGTATTCTTCAATAGATCAACTGCAGACTTAATATCAATTGGTTCATAAGCCGCTTTTGAAAATGAAGTTGAAAAAGGTTGTTGATGAGCCACTTCATATTTATTTTTTTGCATTCCCAAAGTGGAAACTATTGGTTTTTTTAATAGGTAAGGCTCAGTAAACGCCGAGCTTAATGGCGCGAATATATGGGTAACTTGATTTAAAAAATTTGTATAATCAGGGCCTTTGTCAATTGTTAGCATGGGCCCAAAATGCTCCTGCAAAAAATTGTAGGTGTTAATATCTTCATTTGGATGTGGCCGAATAATTACTTGTATGCCCTCACTTATCAAGCTTTGAATAACCTTCATACAAATAGCAAAACATTCTGCATCAACATTATTTCTTTCCAGATAAGATTGCCCTCTAGCGCTAAATGGGTCAATTACAACTAGATTTTCAAACGCATGGCGAGCATCAAATGGATTCAATATTTCAAACCGTGATATAAAACCAATCTTTGATTTTTTTCTATCAGTTGAAACATAAGGAAGAAGGCTCAGCCTTGTACAGCCAATGGCATGCACCCGAGATAAGGGGACTGAGCGGTTTTCATTCAACCACTTTTTTGACCAGTGTCCCCAAACAAATATTCCTTCAAAAATATCATAATTAACATTCGCAGGATATGTACCACTTATCCCAACATCATTTCCTTCAACTTCTCCTTCTACTTCATTTGCAAAAATTTTGGTGCCTTTATTTTTGATCTTAAGTAAGAAGTCGACACCATAAGAAAACACATGCGAAAGAATTAGAAAGTCAGGTGGAAACAACATCACTAGACGATTTGTAGTCAATCTAGATGTTATAAAAACTCTGTAACCATCAAGCTTCAACCTCTCAGCTAAAACCCAATTTGCCGGATACTCTCTTCTTAATGCATCTGTATGTATAACTACTGTTTTTTTCATGAAAATTTCATTTCTTGTATTCAGGGTAACCTTTACCTATAGTTATATAATTGGATGTGTTTGTTCCGAAACCGCTATTTTCAGTAGCAATAAAACCTAGTGTAACATTGCATTTATCAGCACTCACTTTATCACGCTGCTTACTTACACCATTAAAACTCCATTTTCGGAATGAGTCTTCAGACCAGTAATTGGGGTTTCGATGTGCGTCCATCATCCACTGCAATGAGTTTGGCTTAATATTTATCCAATCACAAAACGGCTCTATATACTTTATTTTAGACTGTTCATATTTATTAACTAATTCCAAGCCTTGATTTCGGGTAATTCTGCCATGACGAATTTCACGACACGCATGGTCAGTCACTTTTGAATAACCATGTTTATATGATTTTAATAAATCGTGCAAATTCATGTAATTGAAACAACCAACAAAATCATAGCAATCAAATGTTCTGTCAAAACTTGTTGTTCGATAGCCATACTGTTTAATCATTTTTTCATGCTGTTCTTTTGGATCCCAACGAACGTAATTGCTTAAATAAATACCTCTGACGCCAACTTCATTCAGATCAGTATCGGACGGGTATCGATATTGCCATATATCTTCTTCTCCAATGGTGTCAAAGATCGAAAGTAAATCATCCGCTTCGAATCCCATTAAATCGTGGTCTTTTCGGTATCGACGAGTCATCTCAACCTCGTGCTCATGAGAAAACATTCCAACCTGTTCTACACCTTGGTGCCCGCCCCAAATAATTAAGGGTATTCTATGCGTAATAGATGTCTGTACAGGAAATACAGTTTGGCCCGCAATGCAATGCCAGTAAATGCTACCGAAACGTCTTAAGGTACTACGAGTTATTTTTTTAACGGCTATAGGATTAATGTTTTGATATAGAATATCGCAGTTAAACTTAATTCGTAAATTTGCTAGGTTTTTTATGCCTAATGGTGTGTTCCAATAATTATTATATGTAACGAGTAATGGATTCAGTTTCAAAATATTTTTTACTGTATGCACAATAAAATATGAATCTATTCCTCCTGATACAGGAACAATGCAGTCATAATTTTTACCGGTATTGCATTTATAGGGTTCAACAAGATCTTTTAATTTATCAAATCGTTCAGTCCAATCAAGCGTATCTTTCTCTTCATGAATACGACAACCGGAACAAATCCCGTCATCATCGACAGTCAAACCTAGTGGATGTGCCGTAGTATAAAGGCAGCGTTTACAGTATTTTGGTTCTATATTATTTAACATTTAAATATTAATTTAATCTAATTTAATTCAAACACTGCAGATCGTAAGTTTTGTTCTGAAAGAGATTGCTTTATCTTTTGAACAGTGTGCTCTTGGTAACTTAAAAAGTTGCCAATAGAAATAGCAGCCACACTATCATAAGAAAGCAACTTATTCATTTGGCTATGTTCACTAATCCCCCCAAATACTATCTGAGGAACATTAAAATCTATATTTTCAATAATAGAATAATCAAAACCGTTAAACCGACCTTCATTTTTCCAATCGATTATCAAAACTTCTGAAATAATTCCATCAGAAAATAATTGAATGAGTTCATTTGTAAATTTATAACTTTTATTAGTACGGTAGTTATACCACTGAACACTGTCTCCAATTTTACTCAAAGGTAATGCCCCAATAATTGCTTGTACCCCTAATACGTCGGCAATTTCTCGGACCGTATGAGGCTGCTCATGTAAAAGCGCATCTAAACAAATACGATCTGCTCCAGCATGAATAACTTTATTCGCATCATTTTTATTAAAAACACCTCCACCATAGATTAATGGTGTCGTTAGTTTTGCTTTCACAAGAGAAGAAAGTAATTCGTAGTCAGGCCCTATATTTTTTTTAGTTCGATCTATCGACAGAATCAGTATTTCATCAACGCCCCAACGATCAAGATTCTCAGCGATACACCATGGCTTGCCTAAAGGTAAGTAACGTTGATAACCAATAGATTGAACTGCCATACCATCTTTTACTGTAATGACTCCGATTAAGCGTTTTTTAAGCATTGCATAATCCGTTAATGGTATCTCGGAATAAATTTAGTCCAGCCATTTGACTTTTTTCAGGATGAAACTGCAGACCGATAACAGTGCCATTACGTACTATTGATGAAATATTTTCATTATTATCACTTGTTGCAATTACATATTCAGAATCAGTATTAAACACGTATAAATGATTAAAGTAAAAATCTTTACCCTCAGATGGAATGAAGCAAAGGTCACGGCGAATAAGTTTTATTTCATTCCATCCGATATGTCGACTGCCTTTATCCATTTTTGTGACTTCACCTGGAATCAGCCCTAAGCCATCAATATGACCGCCCTCATGACCTTTATCTGCTAATATCTGCATTCCTAAACAAATACCAATAATAGGCTTTGCATGAAGTGCCCACTTTTGTAAGAACTCCATCAGTTCATACTTGATTATGCCAGACATTGCTTCATGAAACGAACCAACTCCTGGAAGAACTAAAAGGTCACTCTCGTCTAATTCTGTTTTAATATTTGAAATTCGGCTAGTATAACCTAATTTCTTAAGCGTACTGTGCATTGATGCATGGTTACCAATACCGTAATCGACTATGCCTATGCTAAGTCTTCTCAAAGACCAACTCCTACTTTAAAGCGAGGTGTTATACTTCCATCATCATTAATATCAAAAAGCTCTTTATTAACATGTTTCTTTACCTGAGCCCAAAACTGTTCAGTAGTAATATCAATATACTCACAAAAACTTTCTATATAATTATTTGAACAAGCACCATCATATTTTTCTACAACATTAATAGCATCATTTCTTTTCAAACGGCCTAAACGAATATCTTCATTCGCATAGTCAGTCACTTTTCCAAATCCAAATTTATAATATTTAATCATTTGATTAAGCGTTACCCAATCTTCATCTAGAGCACTTATCCCCATTGGGTCTCCAGTATTTTCAACGGTATCTTGTCTTATATCTATTCCATAAGCACAAGAAAATTCTCCATTAGTTAGGTTGTCCCAATCACCAATGAACCATCCTAAATCTACAATTTGAAGATTCCCACTATTAATTTCTGAAACAGATGGGTAATGGTATGGTATTAAGTTTGAATCTTTAAAACCTGCCTCTAACATCCAGCTAATATCGCCGCCATTTAGCGTGTTTTGAGCAACCATGTTATTGTATTGCCAACCAGCCAACTCCATTGTTTTTTGGTCTCTGAAACTCTGATTTTCACCAATAAAAATTAACGGAATTTTATAGCGTAAAGCAATTTTTGGAACGGAGGTATATAAAGCCATCTCAGTTGACCTTGCCCAATTCGCATACTTCATAAAAGCTTGTTTCATTAACTTTCGCCAAGTCTCAGGCGCTGGAGCAGAAATAATAACATCAAAACCAAGTTCAATTAGATTTGAAGTATTGTCTACACCTAGTTGGCTGACCTGTTGAGGTGGATATGTTAAGCAAACAAGAAGTGGATTTAGTTTTAATTTGTCACGTACCCACAACGCCTGTCGTGTACTATCCTTGCCTCCACTAACACCTATTATGCAATCAAAATACTGTCCTTCTTTGCGAGGATGATTTTCAAGTATTTCACTTAAAACTTCAAAACGACTATCAAAATCTACATTCTCATAGCCTTTGTAATTATTGCAAGCAGCACAAATGCCTTCTTCAGAAAAAAAATCATTAGGTCGAGTATTAGGCTGCAAACATAATTTACAGTATTTCATTAACTATCCTGTTTTTTTCTTCAATTAGACTTTGCATTTTTTCAATCTCAACTTGAGGTAAAGAACAGCTTTTTCCACCAGGAGGTATACAACTAATTACACGTTTTTCAGCTATTAAAGCAATAACCATAGCCATACTTTCAGCGCCCACTACAACATCACTTGATGCGATTTCCTCTAGTAAAGTCTTTTTTCCTCCAAACTCAACAAGATATTTTGTAGTGTTAACTACCCAGTTAAAATTCTTACTTGATTCAGAAGGGTGTGGCCGAATAATTATTTTATTTATCTTTTCACTAAAAACATCAAGGTGTTTCAACAAATATTCCAGTGTGTCATTGTCTGTATACCCCCAATGCCTTTCGTTTCCGAATTGTTTCTTCATACTCTCAGCTAAGTTATCACTGACAAAGAGTATCGTAAGTCCAGTTGATGATGGATTTACATTATTTTTTATAATCGAAATTTCATCATACACATCAGAAAAACCTGGGTTTTTAACAAGGGTTACTTGTAATTCTGGAAAAACTTTTTTAGCGATTTTTTGAGCATAAGAATCACCAACCCATAATTCATCCGGCAAGTGCTCAACACCGTTTCTTATAAATCGTTCGCGGTAATTCACCCAATGGTCAAGAAATACGATAGATTTTATTCCTTTAGCTTCAGCTAACTTAAAGGCATGCCATTCAAGTTCAGATTGCCAACTGGTTCCACAAAGAAAGCAATCTATTTGATCAATTATTTGTTCCAAACAATCAATTTTTAGCGTCCCAAGTTTACGTTCAAATATGCTTACCGCGGGACCATCTATACATAAAAAAGGCTCAATACCTTGCTGCTTGATATAGCTTGAGATAATTTCTGCGCCACCTGCATCGTGACATATAACCGCTATTTTATTTTTTTGTTTAATCATCATTAAACTTGCAAAAATAGAGAATATCCTCAGGAGCCCCATCAACTATTTCTTGCTTATACCGGGTTGCTTCAAGATGCATGCCTGACCTTTCCATTATTTTTACCATACCGAAATTTGAGGCCAACGTTCCTCCTGTTACCTTTCGAAGTTTTTCAGTGGTAAATAAATATTCCATAAGATTTAACCATACTTCTAATCCAAACCCCTGCCCCCATACTTCTCGATTCCCAAGCATCAGTCCCATATCGGCTGTACCATGTTTTGATGCAATATATGCCGTAACAGAACCAATCAATCGATCACTTTTATCCTTAATAGATAGGTAAAGATTTTCAGTACCTGAAAATGTATACAGATATTGAACAGAGCTATCTAAAGTATGATTTATAAATCTTTGGTTGCTGAATTTGACTACGTCAGGATTATTCAACCATCCAACAAATTCACTTGTAATATCATCTTCGCGAAATGGTTGCAAAATGACTCTTTCACATATTAAAGGTGAAAATATTTTAGTCATTATTATTTTTCAAAAACTTTTAGAGCATCAAGGTTATTCCATACCTTTTTAAAAGCCTGCGCTATTAAATCTACATCATTATTGGGTAAGTCATGCAAACACATCTCAAATCCTAAAAACGTATTTTCATGCAGCTCTTCAGCAACAGGACAAATACCGGAACTATAATCCACATCGCGATGGCATACCGATGATGACCAAGGAAACCCATTTGAACCATAAGCAATTTTTTTCTGGTACATAGGTAGCTTATGGATATTTGTATAGCCTGATGTTAAACCAGAAACCCCCTCTGCTTCCAAAGCAGAAATAATTGTAGAGCGTTTCACTCCAAGCTTTTGCAAATCTAGAACCAATGGATATATATAATATACGTGAGTGCAGTTATCATCTATCAAGGGTGTACGTAACCCTTTTAATTTTTGTAATTCACCTGTCAATCTTTCTGCGACCTGTTGTCTTGTCACCACTAATTTTTCAAGTTTTTTCAGCTGTTCAATTCCCATGGCACATTCAATTTCACCTAAGCGGAAATTATGTCCAATCATATTATTAAGATTAGTAACACCTTTATCTTCTACTACGGCTTCAGCATGATTTCGAATAAGCTGTAAACGTTCCGCAAGCTCATCATCATTTGTTACAAGCACTCCACCTTCACCGGTATGAACATGTTTGTGATAATTTAGACTATAGCCACCAATATCAGCAAGTGTGCCAGCAAATTTTCCTTTATATAATGCTCCGGGTGATTGCGCTGTATCTGAGATAACTTTCAATCCATGTCTATCTGCTATTTCCATGAGACCATCCATATCAGCAGAGTGTCCAAAAATATCGACTGCCATAATTGCTTTTGTATATGGAGTAATATTTTTTTCAACCGATTTCAGGTCTAGACAGAATGTATTAATTTCAATATCGGCAAAAACTGGAATAGCATTCCAATGCAATATAGCGGTAGCACTCGCACACATTGTCCATGGTGTGACTATAACTTCGTCTCCAGGCTCTAAACCCAATGCCCCAACTGCTGCAATCAATCCAGAAGTCCATGAGTTTACTGTTATTGCGTGTTTTACACCAAAATATGCTTCACAGTTACGCTCAAATTCTTTTACTTTAGGACCACCATAAAAATCATCATCCCAGCAACCCAGAAATTGAGAAAGCACTCCACTCTCTACAACGTCTTTCGCAGCTCTAACCTCTTCTTTTCCAATTGAATTATAACGCTCAAAAGGCTTATTTATGATCTTTGGGCCACCAAGTAATGCTAATTCACATAAATTATTTAAAGAATTCATAACTTACCTTGGATATATGAAAGAAACTCAAGTGTTTGTAGTGCTTCTTCTCCACTACAAATACTTGCGGGCTTGTCTTCAAGAGCATTAACTAATTGTTCAGCAACATGCCATTGAGCTTTGTCTAATTGCGAGTCAATTCTATGTTCTCTTGGTTCGAGAATAGTATAGCCATCACAAACGGGATCTTTTTTTGCTGACTGCCATCGAATATCACTTCCAGCTTGTTCATATCTCAAACGTCCACTCGCCGAGACTAACTCTACAGTGTAATGAGAATAGCTCTCTTCGTTAGCAGCAATAAAAGTAACATCACCTTTTTCAAAAGTTATAGAAAAATCAGGTTCTGGATCATTACCATTGTAACATCGCCCGGTAGAATGAATGTTGCATTTAAGTGGTCTACCCAACCATTCTTGAAGTAGATTCAAAAAATGAGAACCATTATTAAATAATCCTTTTGAGTACCAGACTACTCCCTTAATTGGACTGGCTATTTCACCATTTTTTATCCGTCGAGAAATTTCCAGTACACCCGGCTCTGAACGGCGCATATAATTAACAAACAACTGTGTATTGCGATTGTCACAATCTGAAATAAGTTTACGTGCTTCTTCTAACTTATAAGCAAGAGGTTTTTCACAAATTATTGCCTTAGGCACATGAACTTCTAATATTTTTTTTACTGCTTCGTAATGATAGTCAGTCGGACATGCAACTACGACTATATCTGGTTGATGCTTTGAAATTGCATTTTCAATACTTGAGTATGCATGACAATTATATTCTTTTGTAAAACCAACCCTATTTGTTTTATTCAGGTCGACACCCGCTACCAATTTAAACTTTGGATGTGTAGAGAAAGCCCTTGCATGACTGAGTACATATTTATCAGCATCTTGCTTAAGATCGTACCCCATACCAATTTGGCCAAGTCCAATAATCAATGTAGAGAGGCTCACGCATCTCCCTTACGATTCACATTTTGATTTATTTTTATCCAATCAGGATTTTCGGCTAATATATTTAAAACATCATGACAGCTAAATATCGGATTTATTGGTGCCAATTCCTCAATAATTTTAGTCAGTAATTTATAATCGTCCCTTTCATCTAATGTTAATCCAAGTTCTGGAAAATGTAATGATGGAGGAGCAACCAAATGCACATGAGAGAATATTTCAGGATGATTTCTAATATGCAATGTTACATGCTCTCGATCTAACTGATCATGAGTCATTGCTGCAGAACTTTTGAGTACTTCAATATTAAATACTTGTACATCCATACCATCAGGATAACTGCGTACTTGTACATTACTGACATAAGATGCGTCATGACTACCATACATTCTAATAGTTTGCTCAACGATATCGGGATCAATTATTGGGCAATCACCTGTGATTTCGACTATCACATCGGCATTTACAGATTCTGCTGCGCCAATTACACGCGCCATAACGTCGTCTTCACTACCACGAAAAACAGAGACTCCTAATGCTTCCGCAAAATCAACTATAGGCTGATCTGAGTCGTTTATTGTAGTAGCAATAACAATTTCATCAATAGATAATGCTTTACGAAGACGGTCAATGAGATGTTCGAGCATAGGCTTACCCATAGCAGGCATAAGCACTTTACCCGGCAAACGAGATGAGGTCATTCGTGCCTCAACCGTCGCTACAATTTTATTATTTTTCTGAGTCACAGTAATTTTACTTTAATAAATTCCAATCCAAAGGGGTACCGCGTTTAACATCTTTTGCTACCTTTAAACCCAATATTTTATCCAAATATTTAGGGGCCAAGCCAAAGCCTGGGCGAATAGCCCGAACTGTTTTATTTGATATTTGTTCACCCGCTTTCATATCTTCAGCAATATATAGTGAACGACGAAATACCATTGACTTCTTTTCCGAGTCATTTGGACCATAATTTATATTACCTAAAGACTGCCAGACACGTTCTGTTTCTTTAACCAGTAGAGCCATTTCTTCAGGCTCCATAGAAAAAGAGCTATCAACGCCTCCATCAGAACGTTTCAAAGTAAAATGCTTTTCAACTACTGTAGCACCTAAGGCTACCGCTCCAATAGCAACGCCAACTCCCATAGTATGATCTGACAAGCCCACATCACAATTAAAGAGTTCTTGCATATGTGGAATTGTGAGAATATTTGTATTTTTTGGTGTAGATGGGTATGTACTCGTGCATTTAAGTAAAACTAAATCTGTACAGCCAGCATCACGAGCGGCTCTAACCGTTTCGTCAATTTCTGCTACCGTGGCCATACCTGTAGAAATGATCATTGGTTTCCCAGTAGCAGCCACTTTTTGTATTAAATCAATATCTGTATTCTCAAACGAAGCAATTTTATAACAAGGACTATCAAGATCTTCCAATAATTCTATCGCTGTCTCATCGAATGGTGTACTCAATGGAATCATTCCTAATTGGCGAGCCTTGTCAAAAATAGGAGCGTGCCATTCCCATGGCGTATAAGCTTTCTGATAGAGCTCATATAATGAAGAACCTTTCCAAAGACTACTTGGATCATCAATAAAAAATTCACCTTCATCAATATCAAGTGTCATAGTATCTGCAGTGTATGTTTGTAACTTAAGTGCGTGAGCGCCTGCGTCAGCTGCCGCTTGAACAATTTCGAGCGCTCGTTCTAGAGACTGGTTGTGATTGCCAGACATTTCAGCAATGATAAAAGGAGGATGGCCTGCACCAATCAATCGATCAGCAATTTTAAAAGATTTATTATTCTTCATGAGATGCAACCTTAGAAATATTCAAATAATAACGATGTCCGCGAAAATCAAAAAATGCTGGATATCGCTTTGAATCAACAACACGCAGTAAATCAAATTGTTCACTTAAAGACTTGTCAGGATCTAGGTAGCTATCATTAGGTGTTCTGCGTGGGTAATAAGTTGATATTTTATTATCTTGCATCCTTGGTTCGACGTTATTCCAGTTTTTTAGAGCAAAATCCATTAATTTCAATTCAATACTAAATAGTTTCTTTTCAATTTCATCCGACAATTCATGCCCCTCTAGTTCCATTATTTCTTGAGCCCAAATAGAGCCACTATCCAGTTCATCTTCAGCTTCTAGTAGTGTTACTGTTATATCATTTTTTCCTTCAAGTATTTGCCATACATGTGGCGACCAACCTCTACCATTTGGTAGATCACTCGCATGAATAACAAGGGTCGATTTGTATAAGCTACGAGTTTTATTATCAATTAGTTCATGACAAGAAATAAGTAATAAAAGATCGCCGCCACTAAGTTCTGCTTTACTACGTAGTAATTGAAGATTATGAATAGAATTACGTTCAAAGATCCATTTATTCAAATAACGATTTATTGGGTGACTGGAATCAGAGCATAGAATATCAATATTCATAACTTATTCCCAGAGAATTACAAACTCGTTTAACACCATTGCCATCAACAAGATTCCAGCATCGTTCTGACCAGCCGCTAGGAATACCTGAGTCTAGTAGTGATTTCAGTGTATTATAAATATCATTTTTAGTTACGTCACTTACATCACCTAGATAGTGGATAAAACCACCTGATTCTAATTCAGATGCGATTGGCCTTTGATTTTCAGCTAGTGCGATGACAATGGATGGTAAGCCCATGCAACAACGTTCCCAAGATGTTGCTCCACTTGCACCAACTGCAATATCGGCTTTAGCCATCAGTGGTGCAAGTGTGGGTAAATTACTATGGATATTTATATTTTGAGCTTGCTCTCCAATATTTTTAAGCTTCTTAAATTGTTGATGACTTTTCCCAACAACTACATCTAATACGATATCTTTACGGCTCAAACTTATAAATGCTTGAATTGCCATCTCTGAATTATTTGCTTGATCAGCTCCACCAAAAAAAACTAAAATACGTTTTACAACACTTTTACGAAACATTATTTTCTGGTGTAAGTCTGCATACTCATTTTGAAGTAACGCATATTTAGGACCTAGTAATAAATCGCAAGTATTTGATATTTTATTTCGGTATCGATCTTTAGCATTAGTAAAAAGATTTTGATCAAGTAATAAATCACAAGCGTGCTTTCGATCTGCCAGATCATCGATAACCATAATTTTTTTACAATACATCCTCATCACGGATTCCCAAGAAACATCCAGCCCATAATGATCAACCACAAGCCAATCAATTGAACCGATTTCTGAGAGTACAGATGATGTATCTTCTTGTTCCTGAGAAATAGACACGCCTAACCATGGTGCATGTTTAAGTGTTGAAGTTGAAACTTCATATGGTGATTTTGATTCAGATAATATGTGTACATTAAATTTTTGTTGAAATAACCAGTCAATGTAATCTCCTGGCAGTTTTCGACAAATAAAATGAATTTCAACATTACTATTCTTTAAGAAGTTAGCTATTGTTGCGCAACGCATAATATGCCCTGAGCCGATCCAGTTTGAAGCATCAGCTCTAAATGCCACTTTCACGAACTAACTCCGGCTCAACGACGTTAACTTGTCGTAAACATTTACATCCAATGCCATTAATTTCTTAACTTTATTAGACACCTGTTGTTTAGATTTGAATAATCTATAACGAGCACTTTCCATGGCTATTTCATTAAAATTATTATAATTTGAATATGGTCGAATCCAATCAGCTATAGATGAGAGGTCATCTTCATATTCTATATTGGAAATTGGATCTGAATTCGATTGAAGTTCAAAGCTATCTTCATAACCAAGCAGCTTCATTTCGGTAACACAAAGTTTACCAATTAATTCAAGAACTTCATTTGATAATGTCTTTTTCCATTTATCTATGGCTGTTAAATTAAATGATTGTCCATTATCTTTATTATCACTTTCATTTGATGTATATGAAGTATTTTGATGCCAAGGTTTTCCAGAACCATCTTTATATTTTTGAGGATTAATCATGTCATCTGAGTATTTCACTTCTAAAAAATTACATATATCTTTCGCAATTTCTATTGGAGAAGATAACAAATCTTCAAATCTAATTAGTTTAACTCGTTCAGAATTAGAATCATCCAACCATGCTAATGATGCAAGCTTACGCCATTGCCGAATTAAAAATAATAGTGGATATCGAGAGCCTGAAGCAAAATTCGATGCTATAACAGATCTTGGATCACGAACCAAATGAATGACTTTGGTATTTCCACCCAGCTTCAAAAAATGTTGAGCAAATTCGCCGACCCAGACATCTTTAAATCCAATAGCCTTAATGTCACCCTTATTATAAGATTTTTCAATTACCTGAAGTCCTGAACGAAATATTTCAGCGTATGAACTGCCATCAAGAAGCTCAATGAAATCATGTATCATTGGAGAATATGGTTCGCAGTGAGATTTAATTTTTTGCCTTAACTCCGAAATAGATTCAAAATCAAACGGTATATTAAAGTCACTATTTCGCATTTCATTAAAAAGTTTTTGCTGCTCACTATCAAAATAATAATCATGCAATGGAGCATCTGTATTCGATTCTAAATCCAACTTTTTTATATTACTATTTCTATAAGATTTAAATATAGGTGCATATGGATCGGAAGCACATATAATATTCGGGTTAGCATGTAACATCCGAGCCAACATAGTAGTTCCAGATCGAAACATTCCTGTAACCATATAATATGGAATCATTTCGTTTTCTCTATTAATTTGAGCAGACCTTTTTTCTCAAGTAATGATGCATACATAGCTGTAAAATTAAATGGAATTTTTGATGTTTCTGCAATATCAAGAAGGGTATGAACACCATCAGCCATCCTCAGCATATTTTGCATAAACTGATTTAGTAGCTGAGTATTGTTTTTTAAATATTCACGTTCATATTCACGCAAGTCGCATTCAAATTTATTTAAATTTTCTTTACTTGAGCCACTTACACCACTAACAGCATCCAGGCTTAAATATAAATCCACATCTGGATTTGCCAAGCTTGGAATACCACTAAAAAGTGCTTCAACAATCATGTCTGTTTCGAGAATATCTATTATTTGCATTGAGAAATCTATAGTTTCTTCGATGCTCACTTTTTTAGTATTATTAAAGTTATCCTCATCAGTGTGATAGTCCTTAAATGGCCAACGCATTAATGTACCCGTTGGAATATTATAACTGGCAGAGTCAAATATGTTTTCATCATTACCAATTACTTCTCGATGATTGTATACATTAATAGTACCTTCATATTTAATGCTTAATAGGTACTTTGTTATTCGATCTATATTTGATTTTTTGTGAAATGATTGCTGATATACAAATGGCTCATCAATTCCGGAGAATCCAAGAAACAAACCTTCTTTGATATCATCTGCTAATTTATCATCATTAAATAAATAAAAGTTTGAACCGACAATTTCTACGCTGGCAAATGCACGGTATGAATATTTTGTTTGTCGTCCCTTTAAACGTTTAATAATTTCATAAGCAGCCACACATCCTGCTAGACCATCATTGACTTGTGATGGATGGTCAAAGTGACCAATAAAAAGATACGTATCATCAAGCTTTCCTTGATGATGATAATCAGATTGAATCATATCTTTAGTAAAATCAAAACTGCTTTCAATATTTACATTATAATTTATCTTATCTGATAAATTTTCTCTTACATTGTGTGGTATTGAAAAACCCCAAGCAGGTTCCCAGTGTCGATATTGATTTCTAAAATGAAAACATATTGCATCCGGTCTATTTGGATCAGAAAACAAATGGCTTTGTAATTCATCAAGCGACAATTCTAAATTTACAGCAGGCGAATAACTAAAAACTTCAAGATTGTGTCTTTCTTTTGAAGCGATAACATTTCCATTTTCATCTTTTAGTATTGCCTTTTTACATACCCAATAAGGAGGTACTTTCCAGTAGTCAACGACTTGTTCAGATTTATAATTAATTAAACGTGCATCAGGATAAAAGGATATTAATTTATCATAGGCCAGTTCCATTTCAGGCCCAGAATGACACCTATCGAGTGGTGCCAACTCTTTGATTAAATTCATATACATAATGTTTCTTCAGTTCAATCTTTTAAAACTAGAATGACAAACAGGCCCTTTCAACAATGAGTGAACATCTCTACCATTTTCACATTCTTCTATGAGGGAAAAAACGGGAGCCAACGTATTAATATAATCATCTATAATTTCACCACTATGCTCAGTACATACATATAGATTTGTTGATGCTAAATAACCTTTAGCTAACATTTCTTGAGTAAGAAGTGTTTTATAAGCAAGACTATTCGAGCCCTGAAATGTAAAACTTATGAGAGCGGGTAAGCCACTGACATTAATATTTACATTATATTTTTTTGCCAGAATTTTCCATTTTGAAGCGACCAATTTTCCTGTAGCGGTAATTGTGTCCCACGATTTTTCACGCTCCATTACTTCTAATGTCTTCAGCGCAGCAGATGGCCCAATTCGCTCAGTCCAAAAAGTACTACTGATAAAAGATGATTGCGCAGCTTCCATAACTTCACGGCTACCTATTATTGCAGTGATTGCGTAGCCATTACCCAATGCCTTACCAAAAATAGCCATGTCTGGTTCAACGCCATAAAGTTTATGTAAACCACCATTAGTTTGACGAAAGCCTGATGTGCATTCATCAAATATCAATACAATATTTTTTTTCGTAGCAAGTTTTCGAACTTTATGTAAAAAATTATCTTCGGGACCTTGATTACGAGAAACTTCCATTTTGATCACACCAATATCATGTTCACGTACAAGTGATTCAAGTTCTTCAAAATTGTTATAACGGAATGGTAATACACTTCCTTGAAGATTCTGAGGCACTCCATTAGGTTCTAAGCCAGGCAAAAGATGTCCAGCAAGATTTTCTCCACTACTCAGATTTGCAGCAAGATACCAATCATGCCACCCATGATAACCACAAATTGCAACCTTATCTTTACCTGAAGCTGCCCGCGCAATACGTATAGATATCGCATTTGCTTCACCACCTGAACGAGCAAAACGTACCATTTCTGCCCACGGATGCAATTCAATTAATTTCTCAGCTAAATACACCTCTTCTGGACAGTTGAAAGTAGACATATTGCCAACATCAATTACTTTACGAACGGCTTCATCTACTTCCTCATGACCATAACCTAATATATTGGTACCAATACCCATGATCGACATATCAATATATTCGTTTCCATCCAAATCCCAAACTTTACAGCCTTTAGACTTACTGAAATAAGATGGCCACTGTTCTGGCAAAAACATTTCTGCACGCTTTGAAAGCAACATATTTCCGCCAGGTATAACTTGTTTAGCACGCTTCCAGAGTTTTTGACCTGTAGACAATTGAGCTCCTTCATTACGTGATAAATTTTTATTAATTTCAAAAATCTCCGGTTGTTCAAGATTCAATGCAAGTACTTCAGTCCAATTAAAATTTGATCGAGGATGAAAGTATTCAAAAACTTTTTGTACCACTTCAAAATCAGAGGGTTCATCAACTGTCCAGCGTCTATTCGATTCATCTGTATCATTAACATAATTTTTTTGTGAAAATCGTTTTGACTCACGTATATACAAAGTCACGTGTTCTCTTTGTTGAGAATCTTTCGCTTCTTTCCACGCGACTTCTAGCGCAGCAAAACTGAAAACTTCTGTATCCAAGCCATCGGGATAAGTCGGCGGAGAAATATTTGAAACATAATCAACATTTGATTCTTTAAACTTTTCGATTATGGCATCAACAAGATTAGAATCAATTAATGGGCAGTCACCCGTGATACGAACAATAATATCCGCATGGATCTGTTTTGAAGCCTGATAAAATCTATCCAAAACATCTTTCTCACTTCCCCTAAAAACCTCATAGCCTAATTCAACAATATATTTAGCCAGAGAGTCACACCGTGAATTATTTGTTGTCGCAACGATGATCTGATCAATGTTATTAGCTTTTTTTAATCTCTCCAGTAATAATCCAATCATCGGTGTACCCAATATAGGTTTCATAACCTTATTAGGCAAACGTGTTGAGCCCATACGTGCTTGAACTACTGCCACTGTTTTCATAAAGAATCCCAATTAGACGGATTTATCAAATCAAGATCATCAGACATAAACTGATTAGGTATTTCAACACAAGTCTCAAATGTGCCGGCAATAACCTCCTGTAGATGAGCTAAGCTATCAACACCTACAACAACACGATCAATTTTACTATGAGAAAGTACAAAAGCTAAACAAGCTTGTAATGGAGACAATTTATTCACACTAAGCCATTCATTCCATAATTTCCATTTAGACTGCCAACGATTAAATTTCATAGGCCGATTATTTATATCCATAAGCAGGAGGCCTTGCAAAAATGTAGAACGGGTATGAACTTCAACACCAAGATCATGCAAACGTGATAACCAACCAGAATTAACAATACGTTGATCAAGTACATTAAAAGGTGCTTGGACAATATCAATATTATACTTATCTAAAATTAAGCCAAGCTCATCGGGGCTGTATATAGATATACCAATTTTCTCTACTAATTGTTGTTGTTTAAGAGAAATTAAAGATTGATATAGTTCTTCTCCATTTTTAGACAATAACTGTGCAGAATCATGCAGTAATAATCCACGAAGCCGAGAAACACCAAGTCTTTTAAGCGAATCCGCAACAGAGTTATTAACCCATTTAGTTACTTCAATATTATCAAGTGGCGTAGCAGGTAGCTTTGAAATTAATTCCCATTGGGCAACCCCAATATTACCAAGAACTTTTTCACTTTCGCCATAAGCTATAGCAGTATCAAGAGTGTTAATTCCTTGGGTGCGAGCGTATTCAAGAATTTCTCTTGCTTCAGTATTGTTGATCTGACCACATTGGTTAGCTATTCCGTAGTCCATACCAAACTGTACTGTACCTAATGCGATTCGGTTATTCATATTTGAATTGAGATTTTTACAAAGATATTTTTATAATTATAAATTGTATTAAATGAGTAACTTTAAACTTACTCTATAATCAAAATGTGATTTTGAGAGTTCTTAAATATGAGAAAAATAATTTCAAGATAAAACCTCTTTTAAGCATTGCACAACAAGCTCTACTTGTTTATCACTCAACTCATAATAGACTGGTATTGTTAATGCTTCACTGTAGTACTCTTCTGAATTAGGGTAATCCTGAGATTTATACCCAAGATTATTATAGTACGGTTGTTTCGTAACAGGTATGTAATGTACTTGTGTCCCAATACCTTTTTCAAGGAGTTGGCGCATTATCTGTCCACGCTTTTTACCAATTTTAGAAAAATTTATTCTAACAACATAAATATGATTTGAACTTTGATCTCTTGAATTTTTTTGCGTACAAGAAATATTTTCTATTCCTTCTAGTTTTTCATCATACAACTTTACAATTTCACGCCTTCTCTTAATAAATTTATCTATTTTCTTTAATTGCGATAAGACCAAGGCGCATTGAATGTCAGTTATACGGTAATTAAAACCTAAAGATTGCATTTCATAATACCAAGGATTAAGCAGGCCATCATCAATCGCCTCATTTTGATATACCAAATCATCTCCTGGCTCGCTAAGACCCGGTAGATCAAAATTACCTTTACAAATACCATGACTTCTCAATAACTGAAGACGATTATATATTTCCTCACTATTAGTTGTAATAATGCCGCCTTCTCCTGCAGTAATACCTTTAACAGGATGAAGAGAAAAGATTGTCATATCGGAATATTGGCAACTACCAACACGCCCACCACTTTCATATGTTGCACCAAATGCATGGGACGCATCTTCAATTATCTTTACTCCATTTTTTTGAGATAATTTATTTATTGCATCCATATCACAAGGCAAGCCTCCAAAGTGAACAGGGATTACAGCATCAATATCAGAACTACTTTGTAATAGTTCTTCAAAACAACTTGCATCGATATTTAATGTATCCGGGTTAATATCACAAAATACCGGGGTAGCTCCTACGTACCTTATACAGTTCGCACTTGCCACAAATGTATTAGTCGATGTAACAATTTTGCTATCTACAGCCACATCAATAGCCAAGCACGCTAAATGTAGAGCTGCAGTGCCACTAGAAACTGCAATTGCATATTTTGAGCCGACGTAATTCGAAACCTCAACCTCTAATTCTTTGATTTTAGGTCCTTGAGTCAACCAACCATTTCTTAATACATCGACCACAGCTTGGATATCTTCTTCATCAAGGTAGTGCTTTCCATATGGGATCATAAAATATCCACCATTAAGATTTTGTCTGTGTAAATTTCAAACACGAATTAATTACTCACTCTTTTAAGTACATCAGAGGTTTCACCACCGTCCACTACCGTTCCTTTTTCTAAACGATAAAGAAAATCACAATGTTCTATAGTAGTAAGACGATGTGCAACTATGATGATTGTTTTTTTACCTTGTAAGGAGCGAATTGCATCCATTACACCATTTTCTGTTTCACTATCAAGGGCACTAGTCGACTCATCCAAAACCAGGATAGATGGCTCATGGTATAATGCACGAGCAATGCCAATACGTTGAAGTTGTCCCCCGGAAAGCCGCTCACCCCGCTCACCGACTATTGTTTCCAATTTATTAGGTAATTCATTTACAAAAGTTTCTAACTGGGACGAACAAATAGCTTTCCAAACTAAATCGTTATCTATTTGATTTTCATCAATCCCAAGAGCAACATTTCGTCTCAAAGTGTCATCCGTCAAAAATATGGATTGAGGGACATAACCAATTTGATCCTGCCAGCCACGCAAATTATTCTGTATATCAATTCCATCTACCTTTAAAACACCACTAACAGGAGAAAGTAAACCAAGAATAATATCAACCAGGGTACTTTTCCCTGAGCCACTGCCTCCAACAAAACCAACCGAAGCTCCGTGTGGAATAATTATATTAATATCGTTTAATGCTTCAGAATTAGTTTCAGGATAACGATAAATAACTTTATCCAATCTTATTGAATTATTAAATTGTAGCGGTACATTTACTTCTTTTTTTATTTCATTGCTAAATAAATTAAATTCGCTATATATTGTGTCTATAACGGGAGACACATATCGAATACTTTGAATTGCGCCAAGAATTCTATTTGCCGATGGCAAAAGACGAAATGCAGCCGCAGCAAATAAACCAACCGTTGGCAAAAGAGTGTCGATCGAGTTTCCTTTCATTATTATAATTACGACTAGGATCGACAAACCTATAACAGCTAACAACTCTAGCCACAATCTCGGGAGTTGTTGAATTGTATGCTGGCGCTGTGCTACATGTGCACTTCCACGTGTATGTTTATCAAATTGTGATACAAACTCATATTCTCTTCCAAGAAGTTTAATATCTTTAACCCCCCCCAACCCTTGCTGTGAGTGAAGTAAACGTAGACCTTCATGAAATTGTCGAGCAGCTCCCCATTTTAAAATACGAGTTTTAGTAATCGCAAAAATCATCCAACCAACAAAAGCTAAAATTCCCATAACAATAGTGGTGCCTAATGGCTCTACAACCAGCAAAAGAACCATAATACCAATCAAAACAAGAACTTCAGATATAAGAAGCAAGCCTTGTTGTAACGCGCTGGTAATATTTGAAATCTCTATGATTATATTATGACTTAATTGTGAAGAATTTCGTTGTAGGTGAAATGTAAATGAATTATGCATATATCCAGAGAATAATCTGCGAGACCACTCTGCTTGAAGCCCAAACGAAAATCCTGCTTGTTTCCATGCCAAAAAGCTTAGAAATAAAACTTTTATAAAATACACCCCAACCAAAGATACCATTCCACCAATTATTAACTGCTCATGAGTAGGATTTCCGAAAAACTCAAAAAAAGAATTAAACTCAGGGTGTTTTGAAATAAAAGTTGTATCCGTCATTAATGCCAGAGCTGGAATAATAAGGCCAATGCCTAATACTTCCAAAAGCATTCCGATAAACGTTAAAACAAAAACAAATAATGCACCACGTCTTTGCTTATCATTTAACATTTCCCAAAGTTTAGAGAGCGCTCTCATTTTAAAATATTGAACTCATTTTCTTAAACCTAAATTTCTTTTAGATAGATAGTTTTGATTTTTTAATAAGCACTTAAGACTTACATCTTAATAAGACTCAGAGACGCTACCGCCCTACCGTGCTTAAAAGCAAGTATAAAGATAGACACTAAAATAAAAATTATTTTTTAGTTCTATAAAATTAGATTAATGCAACTACAAGTATTATAAGAATGTCCTTGCAATTAATTGTTACAAACACACAAATAATTACATGGTTTTTAGCTTATCAATATGCCAAAAATAAAAGAGACCTCTTTAACGTCGATTACCATTATGCAATTTCAATCTCATGTGTATTCAATATGACTTGAGTATTTTTTCCAACAATATCCAACAAGACAGAAACACGATCTGCACTTTTTATTTTTTGGTATATTGCTTTATAGCCTTCAAATGGGCCATCTATGATTTCTACTTTATCACCCAGCTTTAATTTTTTCTTTTCAAATAATTGTAAGCCGAATTCATTTTCACTTTTTTTCAGGTTATCGATCATAGCTTCAGGTACCACAGCAGGCATTCCACCAAACCGTACCATACCAGCGACACCGATGGTTGAACGTATGGGCGCCCAATTATCGGTTTCTTTATCTAGTGAGATAAAAAGGTAGCGAGGGAAAAAAGCTTCTGTGCGTTTTATATTTTTGCCATTACGTCGGCGTGAAGTTTGTACCAGGGGTAAATAGGTTTCGTAGCCTTGGCGTAATAGATTTTCTTGCGCTTTAAATTCAGATTGTGGTTTTGTTACGACCAAATACCAGGAGCGTGTTTGATTTTTATTATTAATTGTCACTATCTTTCACCCCCGTTTCTTTTGCTAAAGCCGCTTCATTTTTCAAACTTTCAATTTCGACCTTGATATTTTCGTATTCTTTTATTTTTCTTTGTAAAAATCGATACGTTACCTGTGCTTTTTCTTCTATACCCTGTGGAGTTAAGAAGTAGATATATGCACTTTTCTTTTTGTTGTTATAAAAATTCTGAAACTTTATAAAACCCTTATCAATTAATGCTTTAAGGCAATAGTTCGTTTTTCCCAAACTAACGCCCATTTTTTGAGCAATATCGCGTTGACTCAAATGAGGTTCAGCCTCTATGAGTTTGAGTAATTTATAGGCGATTTCATCTTTCAATTGAGCCGTGTCCTTTTGCGTTCAACCATTGAACAATACCATATTATAGTGTTGTTTCAAGGGTTATTTTTGAAGCCACTGTGATGTTACAGTTTGTAACAATTTTGAGGATTTGGTGGTGAGATTACTAAGGGCGTCCTGCTCTTCGCCCTTGGCAACTGCTCCTGCGTGTTCTACTTATTACGGGCTTCCTTGCCCCTAATGCATCCATGCAGTCGTATGGAACAGGCAAACCCTATTTTAAATCATTCCATACGATTTTATACTGCACTTTGACAATTACTCGTAATATTCAAACTCATACGCCGGCCTAAAGACCGACCTACATTTATTGGTTTATGCAACATCAACACTATCAATTTGTTTTTTGAAGTTACTAATAAATTCCATAATGAATACAGCAAAGATACCTAACATCCCACCTAAGATAAGAGACAATATCACAATCAATTTTCTTTTTGGTCGAATTGGCTCGACATTTACAATGGCTTTTTTATCAACTATGACTGTTTGTAATTTATCTTTTTCGATTTTTATTGCTTCAAGTCTTGTTAGTTGTTCTTGTAAATCACGTAACCCCGTTATATGGATATCATCTGACTTTCGATTTTTTAATGCATTTATTTCAGCTTGCAAGACTT